>WNFT01001916.1_pt1 | contig 31119 bp, 33 predicted proteins | sample 5400191 | NCBI WGS metagenome assembly WNFT01 (sample SAMN13153359, study PRJNA577476) | soil metagenome | isolation source: 80 cm saprolite under Madrone tree | place: USA:California | collected 2016-06-14 | reverse complement strand
CTTCACCTGCACCTTGGGATGGGCCTCGCCGCGGAGCTGGCGCACGGCCTCGATGATCTTGGTCATGCCGCCGCGGTTGGCCGGATGGTTGTTGCAGAGCCCGCCGCCGTCGGTGTTGAACGGCAGCCGGCCAACGCCGGAGATGAGATTGCCATCGGCGACGAACTTGCCGCCCTGGCCCTTCTCGCAGAAGCCGAGGTCCTCCAGCGTCATCAGCACGGTGATCGTGAAGCTGTCGTAGATCGAGGCGTACTTGATGTCGGCGGGCTTGACCCCGGCCTCGGCGAAGGCCCTGGGGCCGGACCACACGGCGCCGGTGTACGTGAGGTCGACCTTGCCACCCATCTGGAGCTTGAGCGCCTCCCCGGCGCCGAGCAGCCGCACGCGCGGCCGCTTCAGGCTGCGCGCGATCTCCGGCGCGACCACGACGACGGCGCCGCCGCCGTCGCTGATCACGCAGCAGTCGAGACGATGGAGCGGGTCGGTGATGATCGGCGAGTTGACCACGTCCTCGACGGTCACGACCTCGCGCAGCATCGCGTGAGGGTTGTGCTGGGCGTGCTGCGACGCGGCGACCTTCACCCAGGCGAGCTGAGCGCTCGTCGTCCCGAACTCGTGCATGTGGCGCATGGCCGCCATCGCGTACATGTTCGCGGTGGCCGGCGCGAACGGGAACTCGAACGGCGCGTCGGGCATGGCCGCGGCCGGCACGCGCGGCGCCGTCCCCGTCGCCTGGCCCTCGGAGCGTGGCCGCCCCGCCAGCGTGATCAGCGCGATCTTGCACTTGCCGAGCGCGATGGCCTCGGCGGCGTGGGCAACGTGCACGACGTAGGACGACCCGCCGGTGTCGGTCGTGTCCACGTGGCGGAGCTTCAGGCCCAGGTAGTCGGCCATCGAGAGCGGCCCGAGCCCGGGCGCGTCGCCCGCGCAGAAGTAGCCGTCCACGTCGTTCTTGCTGAGCCCCGCGTCCTCGAGCGCGCCCCTGGCGACTTCGGCGTGGAGCTGCGGCACCGACTTGTCGTCGGCCTTGCGCGTCGGATGCTCGAAGGCGCCCGCGATGTAGGCCTTGCCCTTGATCGTCATCGACGGGCCGCTCCCTTCTCGAGCACGTCAGGGTTCAACACGTTGATCGGCTTGCCCGCGGCATAGGCCAGCACCTCGTCGAAGATGTTGCTGAACATGTGCTCGAGCCCGTCGCGCTCCACGTAGCCGAGATGCGGCGCGCTGACGACGTTGTCCATGGCCAGCAGCGGGTGCCACCCTCCCACCACGGGCTCGTCCTCGTACACGTCGACCGCGGCCATTCCCGGACGGCCGGCGCGCAGCGCCGCCTCCAGCGCGCCCGGCGCGATCAGCCCGGCGCGGCTGGTGTTCACGATGAGGGCCGTGGGCTTCATGCGGGCGAGGTCGGCGGCGGTGACGATTCCGCGAGTCTCCGGAATCAGCCGCAGGTGCAACGAGACGACGTCGGACTGCGCCAAGAACTCGTCCTTGCTTGGAGCGACCTGATACCCGTCGGCGTGCGCCTTGTCGAGCGTCGTCTGCCGCCCCCAGGCGATCACGTTCATGCCGAACGCTTTGCCGTAGCCGGCGACCACCGCGCCGATCTTGCCGTAGCCGAAGATGCCGAGCGTCTTGCCGCGGAGGCCGATGCCGATGGGATAGGCTTGCCAGCGGCCGGCCTTGAGCGCGGCCATCTCCTGGGGGATGCGCCGGAACGCGGCGATGATGAGCCCCCAGGTCAGCTCGGCGGTGGCGTACGACGGCCGGCCGCCGGCGGTGTTCGACGACACGATCACGCCGTGCGGGGAGGCGGTCGAGGAGCGGCGCCGTGATCGGCGTCCGCTCGCGGATGAGAGCCAGCACTTCCGCGTCCTTCAATCGCCCGGCCAGGGCGTCGACGTCCTTGGTGTGATCCTTCCAGATCGTGACGTTGTGGCCGGCGCCCTTCGAGAAGCACGCCAGCGAGCGGATCGTGTCCTGATAGTCGTCGAGAACGGCAATGTTCATTCGGGCCTCCCGGCGGCCGACACCGCGTTCGGCGCGCCGGGGCAGCCTACCACGCGATGCCACCTTGTGGGCTAGAAGGCCCGCCGGTGCGAAAACTCGATCTCCTGGCTCGTGATGAACTCCAGCAGGACGGCTCGCCCGCCCTCGTTCATCTTCCGGGCACGCTCGAGGGCCGGGATGATCTCCGCCGGCTTCTCCACCCGCTCGGTGTAGCCGCCCATCGCCTGGCCCATGTCGGCGTAGTTGCCCCCGATGTCCCGCGTGCGGTAGCGATCGTGCGAGACGACGAGGGCGTGACGCTCGATGGCCATGGCGGAGTTGTTGAGCACGATCGTGGTGATCGGGATGCCGCAGCGCACGGCCGTCTCGAAGTCCAGGCCCGTCATGCCGAAGGCGGCGTCGCCCATGAAGTTCACGCAGAACTTGTCGGGTGCGGCGAGCTTGGCGCCCATGATCAGGCCGAGTCCGGTTCCCAGCGCGTGGGATTTGCCCCAGCCCATGTAGCCGCGGGGCGTGGTCGCGCGATAGAACGGCACCATCTGATTGCGCGGGCTGCCCGAGTCGTGGGTCACGATGGCGTCGCGCGGATCAATCGCCCGCGTGAAGTCCCAGATCACCCGGTAGGGTGTGATGGGCACTTCCTCCGACGTCAGCTTCGGCATCCACTCCTTCAGCCACGCCTCGCGTACCGTGTGCACCTCGCTCGCGACCGTCCCCTTCCCCGCCGCGCCCTTGCCCGGGAGATCCTTGACGGCGTCGATGAACTGGCGCAGCACGAGCTTCGCATCGCCGAGGATCGGATGATCGGCCGGGTAGTTCTTGTTGAGGTCGCGCTCGTCGTTGGTGGCGTGGATGATCGTCTTCCCGGCCGGGATGTTGGTGGCCATGCCGTGGCGGGTGAAGCTACAGCCGACGCCGAATACGAGGTCGGCCTTGGGCAGGAAGTGATACACCGGCCCCGACATCACGCCGCCGCCACCGGTCCCCAGCGAGAGCGGATGGTCCTCGGGAAACGCGCCCTTGCCCTCGAGCGTCGTCATCACCGGCGCCTGGACCAGCTCGGCCAGCTCCTGGAGCTCAGCGCACGCCTCGGCGTACAGCACACCCTGGCCCGCGTGGATCACCGGTCGCTCGGCGGCCAGGAGCGCGCGCGCCGCCGCCTCCACGTCGCGGGCGTTACCCGCCGGTGCCGTGGCCTTCACGGGCTTGTACGACAGCGCGCCATCGCCGATGTCCGCCACCGCGACGTCGGCGGGGATCTCGATCATCACCGGCCCCGGACGGCCCATCTTCAGCAGATTGAACGCGCGGCGCATGACCTCACCGACCTGGTCGGGCAGGTTCAAGGTCTCCACGTGCTTCGTCACCGAGGCGTAGGCCCGCGCCGAGCTGAAGAGCGGAAAGACCTCGGCGCGATCGCGCTGGTGCCCGAGCGGCAGCACCAGCATCGGCACGGAGTCGGAGAACGCCGTCGCCACGCCCGCGAAGGCGTTCTCCGCCCCCGGGCCGTACTGCATCGCGAACACGCCGATGCGCCGGCCGTTCGTGGTCCGCGTGAACCCGTCCGCGATCCCCACGCCCACCCGCTCTTGCCGGCACAGGACGGGCCGGATGCCCGCGGCCGCGGCCGAATCGATGATAGGGGTCGTGGGATAGGCGCTCAGGAACTCGATCCGCTCCCGCTTCAAGATCTCCGCGATCGCGTCGACGACCTTCATCGTGTCTCCTCTCGTCACAGGCTCAGCAGACGGGCCGGCCCAGGGCCATGTCATACGGCGAGTCGGTCCCGAACACAACCCGAGGCGCGCGCACGGCGGTACACTTGCGCCGGAGATCGCCACCATGGACTTCACGTACACGGCCGAGCAGGAAGCGTTTCGCAAAGAGTTCCGAGGCTGGCTGGCCGCCAACCTGCCGCACGACCTTCGCGTCGACGATCCGGCCGACGACCGCGTCGCGTCCACCCGCGAGGTCTTCGAGCGCCGCTGCGCCTGGCAGAAGGCCATGCGCAAGGCGGGTTGGATCGGCATCGCGTGGCCGACGGAGCACGGCGGGCGCGCGGCGTCGATCATCGAGCGCGTCGTCTGGGACGAGGAGTACGCGGCGGCGCGGGCGCCCGTGCTGCCGGGCATGGGCCTCAACCTCGTGGGCCCGACGATCATCCACTGGGGCACCGACGAGCAGAAGCACCGGTACCTGCCGCGCATCCTCGAGGCCGACGAGATCTGGGCGCAGGGATTCTCCGAGCCCGGCGCCGGCTCCGACCTCGCGAGCCTCGCCACGCGGGCCGAAGACCGTGGCGATCACTTCCTGGTCAACGGCCAGAAGGTGTGGACGTCGGGCGCGCAGTACGCGCACGCCATCATCCTGCTCGTGCGCACCGATCCGAGCGCGCCGAAGCACGACGGCATCTCGTGCCTGCTCGTCGACATGAGCACGCCGGGCATCGCCGTGCGGCCGCTCGTCCTCGCCACCGGCCACCATCATTTCAACGAGGTGTTCTTCACCGACGTCGTGGTGCCGAAGCGGCAGCTCCTCGGCCCGCTCAACGGCGGCTGGAAGGTCTCGACGACCACGCTGATGTACGAGCGCCACTCGTCGGGCGCGCGCAACCCGATCGGCCAGGTTCGCGATCTCGTCGCGGCCGCGCGCCGGTTGCCGGTCGATGGCGGCACGGCGTGGGACGATCCGCGTATCCGCCAGCGGCTCGCGCAGCTCTACATCGACTGCGAGGCGATGAAGTACACGCGCTTCCGCGCGCTCACGCGCCAGAACCGCGGGGAGCCGCCGGGGCCGGAGGGCTCGATCCTCAAGCTCTCGGGCTCGGAGCTCGGCGTGCGCATCGCCGACGCCGCCGGCGAGGTGCTCGGCATGCACGCGCTGGTCAATCGCGGCTCGGAGCTCGTTCCCGACGCGCCGCGCTGGCTGAACCGGCTGGTCGCCGCGCGCCAGTACACGATCTCGGCCGGGACGAGCGAGATCCAGCGCAACATCCTCGGCGAGCGCGTGCTCGGCTTGCCGAAGGGTTAGTCCGCCGAGGAGGATGACGATGCCGCCCAGGCCTCGAATCGCCCATCTGGCTTCGTCCAACGCCACCATCCAGAACAGCCCGCCGCTCGTGACCAGCAACAAGGCCCGCGAGAAGTACGGCTTGCCGCTCCTGACGAGCCCGGACGGCAGCGCGCTGCGCTTCGACGCGCTCCGCCCGCAGCGCCTGGCCGCGCCGGTGACCGTCTACGTCGAGCAATTCAGCGCGCATCCTCTCGAGCGCGACGCCGCCGAGCTCTATGGCCCCCCCGACGGCTATCTGGATTCGAGGGGCACGTTCCACAAAGAACGTCGCGGCGCCGACGATCGGCCGGTGTACGAGATCACGCTGCAGCCGGACGACGGCGTCTACCCGCTGCCGTACATGGCGCGGCAGGCCGACGGGCGCGCGTGGGAGGAGGACTGCGCTCGGCCGATGGCGCCGGAGCAGCAGGCGCGGCAGCCCTTCTATCCCGACGGCTCGCGGCTCTTCGAGGAGATCGATCGGCTCGGCGTCGGCGACAAGGGGATCGGCAACCTCATCTCGGCGCGCGCCGAGATCGACTTCTACCGCGTGGTCCCGTCGTCCGGCTACACGAAGGGCCTCGCCGCGAAGCTTCGCACCGACGTCGGGGAGGGCGACATCGCGGTCGAGGTGCGCGGGCGCGATTTCTTTCCGTATCGCCCCTATCACCTCGGGCCCTCGCCGGCGCGGACAGCGCTGGCGCGGATCGCCAATGCCGTGCAGCGCATCCTCGCCACGGGGAAGTACACGGGCGCGGTCTGGACCCAGGGCAGTCCGCGCATCGAGGAGGCGATGTACTGGCTCAACCTCCTCGTCGACACCACGCTGCCGATCTGCGGCAACGCCGCCCAGCGTCCGCACGGACAGGTGAGCAACGACGGCGACAAGAACATCGTCGACTCGATCGAGTACATCGTCTCGCGCGTGTGGGCCGACGAGGCCGGGCGCAACCGCGCGGGCGTCGTGCTCGTGCAGGATCAGCAGGTGTTCGCGGCGCGGGACGTCCAGAAGGCCGACGCGCGTCCGGGTGGCTACGTCACCACCGGCGGTCACGGCGGGATCCTCGGCGCGGCGGGCTGGGAAGGCCCGGCCGCCCTCACCTACGTGCCCGCGACGCGGCACACGTATCTCTCCGCCGTCAACATCACACGGCTTCCCGCCGACGTCGGCGGTCATCTGAAGAGCGGCGAGCCGCGGGTGCCCATCAAGGACCGGCGCGGCGACCTGCTCGAGTCGGCGATTCCCAAGGTCACCATCGTGAAGGACGGCAACTACACGACCGACGATGACGACGACGATCCGTCACGCGAGGTCGATCTGCTCGCCCAGATCGAGCGCAATCTCACCGCACACCCGCTCGCCGGGTTCGTGGTCGAAGGCCTGTCGCCCTACGGCCGACTGACCTCGGCGGTGCGCACCCGCCTCATGCGTCGCGCGGCGTTTTCCGGAATGCCGGTGGTGCTCACGGGCCGCGGCAACGCCGAGGGCTTCGTGCCTCCGCCGCCGGCGCCGTTCATCGGCGGGCGGAATCTGACGTCGACGAAGGCACGGCTGCTCCTCATGGCCTGCCTGATGAAGCTCGGAAGCCTGCCCGCAGCGACCGATCCCGATCGACCGACGGCCGGCGAGGTCGAAGCCGTGCAGAAGATGATCCGCGAGTATCAGGACGTCTTCGACACGCACTGACCCGGGATGTCGATCTTCCTGATCCGTCACGGCGAGACCGAGGGCAATGCCGCGCGCATCGTCCAGCGCCCCGAGAGCCCGCTCTCGGAGCGCGGCGCCGTCCAGGCCGAGCGGCTGGCCCGTCGCCTCGCGCGCGAGGGCATCGCACAGATCGTGTCGAGCGACCTCGCGCGTGCCGTGACCACCGCCGCACGCCTTCACGACGTCACCGGGGCTCCGCTCGCCTTCGATCCGCTGCTCCAGGAGCGGAACTTCGGCGACGTCCGCGGGACGCCCTACGCCGACCTCGGCATCGACCTCTTCGCACCGGACTACGCGCCGCCGAACGGCGAGACGTGGCCGGCGTTTCACGCGCGCGTCGATCGCGCGTGGGCACGCATTCAGGAGCTGGCGGCGGCGAGCCGCGGTCACCTCGCCGTCGTGACGCACGGCCTGGTGTGCCGCTCACTCGCCGAGCGCCACCTCGTCCTCCCCGACGGCGAGGCGGTGCCGCTCCGCTGGGAGAACACGTCGCTGACGATCGTCGACGGCCGGGCGCCGTGGCGCGTGCGCCTGCTCAACTGCATCGCCCACCTCGACGACCTGGACGTCCTCCCCCTCCGTGGGTCCGGAGTCGTCTGACCGCCGGAACGCGATGATGGCCGTCCGCGTCGCTGACGGCCCGAACGCCTGCTCGAGGAGGCTCTGCAGGCCTTCGCGGCTGGCTCGACCGGCGCGTACGATCTGGTCGACGCCTACCGGCGACGCGCCGGCAACGACTGAGCGACGCGAAGCTTCACGTGACCGGAACCTCGCGTGAGAGCTCGGCGCCGTCCGGGAAGAACTTGAGCGAAGCGGAGTTCATGCAGTAGCGCAGCCCGGTCGGCGGTGGGCCATCGGGGAACACGTGACCGAGGTGGCCGTCGCAACGCCGGCAGCGGATCTCCACGCGCTCCATCCCGTAGCTCCGGTCGCGCACGGACGTGACGTGCTCGGGATCGAAGGGCTCGACGAAGCTCGGCCAGCCGGTGCCCGACTCGAATTTCGTGCGCGAGCGGAACAGGGGCAGCTCGCAGAGCCGGCACGCGTAGACGCCGTCGTGCTTGTTGTCCAGCAGGCCGCCGCAGAAGGGACGCTCGGTCCCGTGGTCGATCAGCACCCGCCGCTCCTCGGCGGAGAGGCCCCGGGCCAGCCGCTCGCGATCGGCCGACGTCAGCGGACCGAGGTTGAAGCCGGAGGGCGAGCGCGTCGCTCGATCAGCCAAGGAGGTCGGCCACCGTGAGCGAAAGATCGGGGAAGGCCTGCGGCGTCAGCCGTTCGTCCCGTGCAAGGGCTTCGACCGCACGATAGCCCGCGAGAGTCGGTTGTCGGAAGATCTCGACTCGATCCGTCGTGAGGTCCAGAAGCCACACTTCGGCGATACCGGCCCGCGCGTAGAGCGGGAGCTTCACGCTCCGGTCGGTGTCCGACGACGTATCCATGACTTCCACGAGCAGCAGCACGTCGTCGGCGCCGGGCTTGCCGGTCGAATAGAAGTCGGGCCGAGGGCGCACGAGAACGACGTCGGGCTGCGGCATGGACCTGATAGCGCGAAGCTGGAGCGGGTTCTGGGCCCACACGATGCTCCGGTCGCTGAGATGTCTCGCAAACAGACTGGTCAGTCGCGCGACGACGCTGGCGTGACGGTCTCCGATCGACGTCATCTCGACGATCTCTCCGTCGAGCAGCTCGGTCCGATCGCACTGCGTGAGCACGCGAGCCTGGGCCAGTCGCTCGTACTCGTCCACGGTGAACCGGTACCGCCTGACCATGACCGCCATCGTCACGCCGACGAATCGCGGAACGCCGGCACGACGTGCTCACCGAACCGGCGGAGCGACGCCATCGCCTTGTCGTGAGTCAACCCGCCCCAGCTCGCCTGACACATGACGTGGCCGATGCCGAGGTCGTGCAGGGCCGCGATCTGCTCGGCCACGCGCTTCGGAGTTCCGTAGAGCGCGCCGGTCTCGAGGACGAAGCGGACACCGTCCGGGTGGGAGACGGCGGGGTCCATCCACGGATTGATCGCCGCCGCGTTCACCCGAAAGTCGGGCGGGTTGTACGCCTCGCGGACGTGGTGCATGTGCTGGCGGTAGTGGAGCGTGGCCTCGAAGACGTCGTCTTCCGCCTGGGCCTCGCTGTCGGCGACGTAGAGGAAGCGCCACACCGACGCCTCGGCGAGCAGACGGCGCTGGGTGGCCATGTCGTGTCCGCCGGCCTCGAGGCCCTCGCGGTAGCGCGCGAGACGCTCGGGGATCCGCGCGTTCGCCACGCGCGACATCATCACGGGAATGCCGGCGCGTCCACACTCGACGAGTGACTCGGGCGCGATCACGCTGCGCCAGATCGGCGGATGCGGCCGTTGCACGGGGCGCGGCCGGATCGAGGGCAGCCGGACCGAGAAGAACTTGCCGTCGTGAACGAACGGCTCCTCGGTCCAGGCGCGCGTGAGCACCTCGATCGCCTCGTCCATCCGCTCGCGGCTGTCGTCACTCCGGAGCCCGAACGCCATGTACTCGTACTCGTTGTACGTGGAGCCACGGCCGATGCCGACCTCCAGGCGCCCGCGGCTCAGGTTGTCGAGCACGGCGAGCTGGATGGCCAGGCGCACGGGATGGTGCAACGCCATCTCGATGACGGCGAACCCGATCCGCACGCGGGACGTCCGCGCCGCCAGCGTGCCCGCGAAGGGAATCGGGTCGGCATAGGCGCACTCGCCCGTGAAGTTGTGCTCGGTGAGCCACAGGTAGTCGAACCCCATCGCCTCGGCGAATACTCCCTGGTCGAGCTGCTGATGGACGGACGCGAGGTCCTCCGCCGGCGACGGCGACAGCGAGAGTGTCATCCACCCGAACTTCATGGTCCGACACTGTACCGCACCTCGGCGGGCTTGGCTGGCGGAGCCAACACCTCCCGAAGCGGCGCTACATTCCGGCCAGCTTGTCCTGGACCTTCACCGTCTCGGCGTCGCCCTCCGGGTCCCTGATCGTGAGCATGCCATTCGTCTCGTCGACGGCGACGATGGCGACGGTCAACGTGACCTGACTCTCGACCGGACTCGCGGCGATATCCTCGGGCTTCGACGTCGCGACGACCGGGTCTCCGATTTTTACGTCAGCAAGTTTCTGCGGATCCTGCACCGGGAGTGTCAGCGTGCCGCCCAGCCGGTCCACGCGCGTCACAGTGCGCTCTTCCCTGTCGATCGCCTGGACGCCGCCGCTCACCCTCGCCGCCGGGCGTTCCTTCGCGGCCGGTTTGGGCGCGACGATCGGAGGCTCCGTGATCGTCTGCCCGAACAACACCACGTTCCAGAACGCGACGGCCGTGCCGACCGCGAGAATCACGATCGTCACCGTTATTGCGAGCACATCTCTCAGCATGAAGTCCCCCCCACTACGCAATCTAGTGACCACGGCCTCGTGTGACTATCGGACCTTGGGCGTATGCGGGAGGGACCAAAGGCGGTGCGACTCTAACCCGGATTTCACACCGCAACTCGGTGCAACTGTTTCTCTTCGGCACCATGGTTGCTTTCGTTATTACCAATGAAATCATTCTTGATCGTTACGACGCGGGACTTGCCCGAGGCGTACTTCCTGGCGACGACGCTGGAGGCGAGGCGGCAACGGATCGGCGTCATCAACATCACGGGCCGGCCACTTCGCACGAAGCTTCGCGTGCTGGCGCGTCTGCGCCGGAATCGCGGCACGCTGTACCTCGCCGATCTCCTGCTCGCGCGCGCGCTGCGGTCCCGCTACCTGCCGGCCACCGTCATGCCGTTCCCTGAAATCGACGAGGCCGTGATCGCGAGTATCAAGCGGCGCTGGCCGAGCCATTGCTGCCTCGATCCGCACGCGGCCGCGACGCTGCAGTTCGTCCGTGACTTCGCCCCCGACCACATCCTGCTGGCCGGCGCACCCGTGCTCAAGCCCTCGCTATTCGCGCTGGCCCGGCAGGGCGCCTTCAACCGTCATCTCGGTATGCTGCCCGACTACAAGGGCTCGGACTGCCCGGTGTGGGCGCTCGCACTCAACGACGCCGAACACGTCGGCTTCACCATTCATCGCGTCGCGGAAAAGGTCGACGCCGGCGACGTCATTCACGTCGAGCACGTCCCGATCACGGCGGGGAACAGCTTCGTCGGCTACCTGGCCCGGCTCCAGCGACGCGCGTCGGAGGCGTTCGTCGGCATCCTCGACCGTGTGATCGACGGCGCCCCGGTCCGTGCCTGGCCCCAGCCACGCGGAGGCCGCTTCGTTCCGCCGGCCGGGTTCCACACGCTCCGTCGCGCGCAGGAGAACTTCGATCGGCTGGTGCGCGTTGCGCGCCCGAGACTGACGGCCCCGCCGGCCGTCGTGCACGCGAGCGCCCTGGCCGCCTACCGGAGCGGCGCGGACCTGTATCGACGGGCTGCGCTATCGCGGGTGAAGCCTACGGGGACTGAGGAGGGGGCTCGCGGGCGATGAGCACGAACGATTCGACGGTGATACGGAACGTCTCGCCCTGACGCGGGCGGGCCACTCGGAAGGCGCCCCGGCCGCGCGCCGGGACGTCGACGTAGGCCCAGTGCAGCGCCTCGTTCAGCACCTGGTTCGCGCCATCGAGGGCCTCGACGCGCAGGCGCACGCTGCCGATCCGGAACGTCGAATCGTTGTAGACGAACCCCACGAGCGCCGGCCGGCTGAAGGTCTCGGTCGTCGGCTGCCATTCGACCCGGAGCATCGTCGCGACCTCAGCGGTGGTCTGGCCATTGGTGATCGTGACGTCGAGGGACGTGAGGGCGATGACCACGCCCAAAGTGGCGCCGAGCGCCAGGAGCAGACGTGACATGGGGCCTGTCCTCATTTCTCCTTGCGCCGCAGGCGCGACGTCGCCGGGGGATCCACCGCGGGCGGCTGGCCGGTGAGCGCCACGCCGTAGTCGCGCCCGGCATCTTCGACGGTGAAGTAGCCGCGCGCGACGTCGCGACGCACGAGCTCGGGATCGCGCCGGAACGGATCGCCGTAGCCGCCGCCGCCCGGCGTGCGCACGTGCACGGAGTCGCCGGCGCTCATGCGGATGTCCTCGTCCTTGGACCAGTGCGGCGAGCGATACGCGGTGCCCTGGCGCTCGACGACGACGTCGTTGGGGGCGCCGTCCCTGCCGCCGAAGAGCCCGGGTGGCCCGAAGCGTCCGTGATCCATGAGGAAGGAGAGTAACGCCTCGCCCCGGCGCAGACGCACTTTATAGTCGACGCCGAACCCGCCGCGCGTCAGGCCGGCGCCGCCCGACCGCTCGCGCAGCGCGTAGTGCTCGAAGAGGATCGGGTAGTGCTGCTCCAGCACCTCGGCGGGCTGAGTCTTCGAGATGCCGATGGTGGAGCAGCCGTTGGTGAGGCCGTCGTCCTCGGCGCTCCCGCCGTACCCGCCGCCCGAGAAGACGTACATGATGTAGTGCCGCTCCTTCAGCGGATCGAAGCCGCCCAGGGTCAGGTTGCCGCTGGTGCCGGCGGGAGCAGCGAACAGATCGTCGGGAATCGCGCGCGCCAGCGCGACGAAGACGCTCTCGGCGATGCGCGAGCTGACCTCGGCGGCGCAGCCCGAGACGGGCCGCGGATAGCGCGCGTAGAGGAACGTCCCGTGCGGGTCGGCGATCTTGAGTGGCTCGAAACAGCCGGCGTTGATCGGCACGTCGGGGAAGATGTGCTTGATCGCCAGGTACACGGCGGCCTTCGTCGTCGCGATCACGCTGTTGAGCGGGCCGCGGCACGGCGGGCTCGACTCCGAGAAGTCGAAGTGCAGGTCGGTGCCGTCCTTCTTGACGGTGAGGCGGATCGCGAGTGGATCGGGCTCGACGCCGTCGGAGTCCACGAAGGCCTCACCGCGATACACGCCGTCGGGGATCTTCGCGATGTGGGCCCGCATCATCTGCTCGGAGCGCCGGCGCAGCTCCACGATGCAGGCCGAGACCGTGTCGGCGCCGTAGCGGTCGAGCAGCGCGGTGAGCCGTCGCTCGCCGACGGTGAGCGCGGCCACCTGAGCCTTGATGTCGCCGATCCGCTCCTCGGGCACGCGGATGTTGGCGAGGACGATCTGGAGGATGTCGTCGTCCATCTGGCCGGCGCGGAAGAGCTTCACCGGAGGCAGCCGCAAGCCCTCCTGCTGCACTTCGGTGGCGCGCGTGGAGAACCCGCCGGGAACGGCCCCGCCGGTGTCCGGCCAGTGGCCGGTGTTGGCCAGCCAGGCCCAGTGCCGGCCACGGTAGAAGAACGGCTTCACCATCTTCACGTCCATCAGATGGGTGCCGCCGCAGTACGGGTCGTTGACGAGGAAGACGTCGCCGTCCAGCACGTCGCGCTTCTGCTCGATGACGGCGCGCGTGGTGAACTGCATGACCCCGACGAAGATCGGCAGCCCCAGCTCGCCCTGAGCGATGACGTCGCCGGTGTCGCGGTCGTAGATGCCATCGGAGCGGTCGAAGCCCTCGGAGATGACCGGTGAGAACGCGGCCCGCTCGAACGTGAGGTCCATCTCGCTGGCGACCTGCTGGAGCCCGTTCTGGACGACGACGAGCGTGACGGGATCGATCGCGTTCACGCGCACGCCATCGCGTAAACCTGCGTGGCCCCGGCCGGCAACGGACGCTCGGCCCAGCTCTCGCCGCCATCGGCGCTGGCGAACACTTCACCGCCGCTGGACGCGCAGTACATGCGCGTGGGCAGGCGCGGATCGAACGCGACGCTGAACATCGTCGTCTTCGGCTTGAACCCCATGTCCATCCGGCTCCAGGTCGCGCCGCCGTCCGTGCTGCGGAACAGGGCGCCGAGCTCGCTCTGGAAGTACGCGCCGCCGGCCACCCAGATGGTCTTGGGATCGCCCGGGACCTCGCGGATGTCACGGCAATACGTCTGGCCCTTCGGATTGAGCGGCTCGAGCCGCGCGCTCGCCCAGTGCTCGCCCTGGTCCGTGCTGCTGAAGAGGCCGGCGCGGCCGATGGCGAAGACCAGCCCAGGACGCCAGCGCCCGACCAGCACGCCGTGCATGTCCACGGTGTCGTCGTTCACGTACTGCCCGTGGCTCATGTTGTCCCAGTGCTCGCCGCCGTCGAGACTGCGGATGACACCGCCGACCTCGATCGCGCCGTAGAGCTCGCTCGGATTGGCGGGATTCGCCGCCAGCTCGAGCACTCGCTTGGCCGGATTGGCCCCGGGCGCCACGGTGACTTCGGGGAAGCGCACGGTCACCGGCAACTGCTGCCAGTGCTCGCCGCCGTCCTCGCTCCGAAAGATCTCGCAGTTCTCGTACCCGGCGTACATCACGCTCGCGTCGCGCGGGTCGAACAACAGCGACCACACGGGCAAGCCGTGATCAGAGATGGCGACCTTCTCCCAGCGCTCGCCGTGGTCCGTGCTCCGGTAGGGCCCGGCCTGCGTCCCGACGTAGACGATCTCGGAGTTCTCGGGATGCGTGGCGATGGCCCGGATGGCGGGCGCCTCGGGGAGGCCACGCGTCACCAGCTCCCAACGGTCGTCGCCCGAGGCCATCCGATAGAGGCCGGATTTGATCGGGCGACCGGGAGCGGTCTCCCCCGCCAGGCCCACGTATACGAAGGACGTGCGATGTGCCGTCATGGTGCGCTCCTCCGGCAGGAGAATCGCTCTGCCGCGCGTTCTGCGTCAACAGGGTGAAGTGCAGGTCGTCTCACGCCCCGCGGACCGTGATCTCGAGGTTGCCGAGCGCGTCCACCCGCGCGTGATCGCCGGGCTCGATCACCGTCGTGGCGTCGAGCTGCTCCACGATGGCCGGACCGGTCAGGACGGTCCCCGCCGGTAAGCCCTCGCGCCGGTAGATCGGCGTGTCGTGCCAGTGATTGTCTGATTGGGGGACCCCTTCGGCTTCTTGAGATTGGGGGGCCCCTGCGGCTCCCCCCAAACCCCCTCTTCGGCGGTCTGGCGACACGTCGTTCGTTTCGAACCACACTTTGCGGGTGGCCACTGGCCCGGCTGGAGTCGGCGTTCCGCGGAGGCCGTCCAGCGCGATGGGCCGCCGGTGCGCGATCACAGCGGTGCGCAGGCTCATCACGAGCGCGCGCATCTCGCGCAGCTCGACGCCGAAGCGATCCCGATAGGCGCGCTCGAACGTGTCCGCCAGCTCCTCGCGGGAGAAATCCGTCCGCGCGATGGGCACCGTCAGCACGTGGGTCTGGCCGACGAACTGCATGTCCGCCTGGTGCTGGACGGTGACCGTCTCGGTCTCCACGCTCTCGGTCGCGAGCAGGCGCCGGCCCTCGGCGATCTGGGCGGTCAGGATCGCGCGCGCTTCGCTCACGTCCATGCGCAGCAGTCCCTGGTTGATCGTCCGCACGAAGTCGTGCCGGACGTCGGCCACGAGACAGCCGAGCGCCGAGGTGATCCCGGGGCGCGCGGGCACCAGCACCTTGGGAATCGCCAGCTCGCGGGCCAGCGCCACCGCGTGGAGCGGCCCGGCGCCGCCGAAGGCGAAGAGGACGAAGTCGCGAGGGTCGCGTCCGCGCTGGAGCGACACGAGCCGGATGGCGCCGGCCATCCGGTCGTTGGCCACGCGCACGATCGCCGCGGCCGCGGCCACGGGATCGAGCGACAGGTGCGCGCCGATCTTCTTGTCGACGATCTCCCGCACCTCGTCGAGCCTGGCCCGTCCCTTCACGCCGAGGAGCGCGTCGGGATTGAGCCGTCCCAGGAGGAGGTTGGCGTCGGTGATCGTCGGCTCCTGGCCGCCGCGGCCGTAGGCGATCGGCCCGGGCTCGGCACCCGCGCTCTGGGGTCCCACCTGGAGGATCCCCGCGCTCGACACGCGCGCGATCGAGCCGCCGCCCGCGCCGATGGTGTGGATGTCGATCATCGGCACGCGGACGGGCAGGCCGTAGCCCATTTCCTTGTCCGCGCTCACCGCGGGCGCGCCGCCGACGATCACGCCGACGTCGAAGCTGGTGCCGCCCATGTCGCACGAGATCACGTTGGCGTGGCCGGCCGCGAGCGCGGTGAACGCGGCCGCTTTCACGCCGGCGGCCGGCCCCGACATGAGCGTGTTCACGGCGTGACGCGCGGCCACGTCGACCGACATCGTGCCGCCGTTGCCTTGCATGACCAGGAGCTCGTGCCGATAGCCCTGGCGGCGGAGCTCGTCGGCCAGCCGTCGCAGGTAGCGATCGATCACCGGCTGGACGAAGCCGTTGATGGCCGCCGTCGTCCCGCGCTCGAACTCCCGGTACTCGGGCAAGAGCTCGGCGCCGACCGTCACGTAGGGGTTCGGCCACTCGGCCGTGGCAACGTCACGCGCTCGGCGCTCGTGGGCGTCGTTGACGTACGAGTGGATGAAGTGGATCACGAGCGCCTCGACACCGCGCTCGCGCAGCCACGCCGCTGCGCGCCGGACTTCGTCCTCGGCCAGCGGCGTCACCACCTGCCCCTCGGCGTCCACGCGCTCACTGACCTCGACGCGCAACTCGCGCGGGATCAGCGCCTCGAACGTGCCCTTGAGGCCGTACGGCGTGGGCCGTGTGCGGCGGCCGAGCTCCAGGACGTCGCGGAAGCCGCGCGTGGTGATGAGCCCGGTGGACGCGCCCTTGCGCTCGAGCAACGCGTTGGTCGCCGTCGTCGTGCCGTGGACGACGACCTTCAGGTCGGCGGGCGCCGCTCCCGCCTCGGCCAGGGCGGCCAGCACGCCGTTCGCCTGGTTGGCGATGGTCGTCGGCACCTTGGCCACGCGCACGGCACCGGTGGCCTCGTCGAAGAGGACGAGGTCGGTGAAGGTGCCGCCCACGTCCACGCCGACGAGCAGGGCCGGGCTGGAGGTCACGATCCGTTGCTGTACCGCGGCGTCGGGGCGAAGTCAATCGGCCGGCGTGGACGTGCTCGCGTCGTGTTACGATTCGCTCACACGAGCAACGAGGAGGGCGCCATGTCCCAGCGAGGCTTCTCCCACATCGGGCTCTCGACGCTGGATCTCGACAAGACCCGCGAGTTCTACGAGAACGTGCTGGGGTTCAAGCCGGTGCGCTGCGACGTCATCAGGGTGAAAGAGGGCGGGCGGATCCGCCACATTTTCCTCGATACCGGGCGCGACCAGCTCATCGCCTTCATGGAAGCGCGCGGCGTCCCGGGCGTGCCGGCCGACTATGACGCGGGGATCACCCGCGGGCTCGGCGTGCCCGCTGCGTTCTATCACTTCGCGTTCGAGGCGGGCTCGGAGGCGGGGCTCGAAGAGAAGCGCAACGAGCTGATCGCCAAGGGCGTCGAGGTGACCGAGGTGGTCGACCACGACTGGGCCAAGTCGATCTACTTCAAGGATCCCAACGGCCTGCAGCTCGAGTACTGCTGCTTCACCCGCAACCTGAACGCCAACGATGCCCGCATGCAGGATCGCTTCGAGATGTCGGTCCGCCGGCTGGGGCTGGAAGAAAACGTCACGGAGATCGCGTCGATCCGGTCGTAGACAGCCGTCGGGAGGCTCGACGCCCACTACTCCGCGAGCCGTCGAAAGACGCCGCCGCACCGGCTATGAGCCTCGGCCACGATTTTCTTGAGCTTGGTGATGCGCCGACGACCACGCACCGGCGACACGACAATGACCTGGCCGTTGGTCGACACGTCGAGAGGAGTGTCGGCGTCGATTCCCACGCGATCCAGAAGGCGCTTGTCGAGGACCAGGGCAAGCCTGTTTCCGGTACGCGTGAGTTTCTGACGCATCCGAGAACCTCCGTACTTCCAAGGGCGGACCGAGGCGTAACGAGTACCGCGCGGAGGCCTTGCCGGCAATGCTTCTCAGCGCGGAGCAGCGACCGTCAGATCAACCAAAGCAGCCGCTGCGGCCATTCGTCTATCGTAGGTGACGACTGCAGTGAGCTCACCACCAAACAGCTGCGCGGCGGCCAGGTGAATGGCGTCGAGACTGCGCAACACGCGCGGGTCGAGTGCCGCCGCCGCGTCGAGAAGCTCATCGTCGATCTGGACGATGTGCAGTCGCTGCAACAGTCGGCGAGCGCGAGTGAGCGCCGAGGAACCGTGCCCACGTACGGCGCGAAGCACCTCGACTCGCGCCAGGGCACAGGAAGCGCGCGCAGGTTCGCCGCCAAGATAACGGCGCAGCGCTGAAGATTCCGGCTCGGCGACAATCAATTTCACGAGCGCGGACGAGTCGAGATACACCACCGCGTCTATCGCTCACGGGACCGTGCGCGAGACAGCGCCGTACTCGGGCGAGGTCTGCCGGCAACCGGCGTCATCGGCGGGCCGAGGTCGAGCAGATCACCGGTCGGTGGGATCACCCGTCCCCGACGCACCAGGCGCTCGACATGCCCGGTACCGCGCAACGGGACGAGCAGCGCGACCGGTCGACCTCTCGCAGTGATCTCGTACGTTCGCCCTTCTTCGACGTGGCGAAGGCACTCGCTCGCTCGCTGTCGCAACTCCCGTACACCGATGGATTTCACGGTGCTACATTGTAGCACCTCGAGAGTCGCGTGACCCGCGCGGCAACCCAACACGTAGCAACGGTGTCATTGCTCTCGTGGTGTTCTCAGCAAAGCAGGCGATGATCGAGGCGGCTGATCGTCAAGGTCCCGCCGAGCACTCGAGCCCTGGAGGCGGCGTGTTGGAAGGATTCGCTTTGTGCAGCTGGATGTTGCCACCGGCGATGGGGCCATCGCCATAGTTGGATCCGGCCACGTACCCGTTGCTCAGCTCGATTGAAAATTGGTCGATGCCCCGGCCCGGCTCGGCGTTGTCGGTCACCTCGACGGTATACATGAAGCCGTCCATACCGTTGATCCGGCCGTTCCCATGATCACGCGATCATTAGCGTTCGTCCCGAACAAGTAGCTCGTCACGCTCGTTCCGTGCACCTGCATCGGCGGATTCGTGCTGTGGTCGTTGTACTCGAGATGTCCCCAGAAGGCGCCGTTCTTGACGCCGCCTCCGACTCCGAAATTCGCCTTGGCCCCGGCCGGCAAGGAGGACGCCCCAGAGCCGACGATGAAGCCACCGCCCGTTACGAAGTCACAGGCGACTTTGTCTCCGGCCGGGATGCCCGCGCTCACCGGATGGCTGGCGACGACCAGGAGGCCTATCGACGCGGTGTAAATGATTCTGCGCACGGCTCTGACGAAGCTCGCCAGGGGGCGCATCAGATTCCCGCCGTCGCCGAGGCGATGACCACGTCGGCGATACCATCGACGATGACGTGCAGGGCATTCACGGTCGTGCCGCTCGGGAAGATGTGCTGCTGTTCATTGACGACGACGCGGCCGCCGAAAATGGGGATCGTCTGGTTCGGCTGTCCCGTCACGGCGATCGGCACACCATTGATGGAAAGGCCATCGACCGTCGTGTCGCCGGCGCCCGCACCGCCCAGGACCGCCACCGTCCGCGCCATGACGAACCCGGCGGAGATCCCGTTTCCGGCGATGGTCAGACCTATGGCCGCGAGCGACGCTTCGGCGGCAGCCTGGTCCGGCCAACCGATCGCGGTGGCGTGAAGACTTTCCGCACTGAGCAAGGCTGGGACAACCGCGACGACCTGAGAGGCTTGCCGCGCGTCGTCGCTCCCCGCGAGCGTTCCCGTGTGTCGTGGTTCCGAGAACGGTCGCCCGCACCGCGCTCGCGTGCCCGGTCACCGTCTGTGTGTTGCCGGCCGTTGGCCATCCGACCAAACCGGCGAGCGTGACAATGGCGACCGTTACTCTCCACGGGGAAAAAAGTCTCCGGGAAATAACTTTCTGACCCATGCCTGGCCTCCCGCTGACGATAGTGCTATGTCGCCTCGCGACCTGCCCGGCCTCGTCTCGTTGGCACGAGCACGTTCGCGCGACGAGAAGAGACTGCGAGCAAGCAAGACGCCAACAGAGCAGCGTTGCGAGGACGATCAGGCAGCGAGCAGATGGGCCCGGACCACCTCGGTGGCGAGACGCTCTATGATTTCCACAACCTCTCGGAAGCGAGCTTCGCTCCCTGCACCAGCGCCGCGAACTTGGCCCACATGACGGTCGGGTGCTGGCGCTGATACAACGCGCCCTGAGCGAATCCACAGTCGGCGCCAGCCATCACCCGCTCGCGCCCGAGCACGCGCGCGAAATTCATGATGCGCTCCGCCACGGTTTCAGGATGCTCGACCACGGCCGTGGTGTGGGCGATGACGCCGGGAATGAGCACCTTGCCCTCCGGAAGCTTGACGTCTTCCCACACGCGCCACTCGTGCGAATGACGGGGCGTCGCCGCTTCGATCGAATAGGCCTGGGCCTTGACCCGCAACAGGATGTCCACGATGTCTCGGAGCCCGAGATCGTGGACGTGGGGGCCCTGCCAGCTGCCCCAACAGAGGTGATAGCGCACTCGGTCCTCGGGGATGCCAGCGAGGGCGTGGTTGAGCGCCTCGATGTTCCGGGTCTGCATCCGCCGGTAGTCCTCCAGCGGCGGAGCCGGAATCATCATGTCCCACGTTTCGCCCAACCCCGGATCGTCGATCTGGAGGATGAACCCGGCGTCGACAATCGCCCGGTATTCGGTCTTCAGCGCCTCGGCGATCGCGAACACGTACTGTTCTTCGGTGGCGTAGTACCGATTCTGGCCACGGCCGACCATTCCCGGCGCGATGGCGGGCACGAACGCCTCCTCCACCCTGGCGCCTCGCAGAGCCGCCTTGAGCGCGGCGAGATCTCTCTGGAGCAACGCGTGCCCCGTGTACGAGATGGGGCCCTCGCACACCGCCGGCGGCGCGGAGGGAGGCATCGCACGCGGCAAGTATTCCTGGTAATACTCACGGAACGCCTGCCACTCCCGCCTCGTGTCGATTCTTCGCGCCCACGAGCCGCCGACATTGCTGAACGGAACGTTCGGATCATCGGCCTTCAGCGGGACGAAGCCGGCCAGCCGCTCATCCGTATAGGCCAGAAAGGTCGTCTTGCCCATTTCACCGTCAGAGACGACGTCGAGGCCGACCTCGGCCTGACGTCGTACGACCTCTCCAATGGCCTCTGCGACATGCTTCGCGAGCCGGGCCTCGTCGATGGCCTGGCCGCTCAGACGCGCGCGCAGGAGCGTCGTGATGGAATCCGGACGGGGGATGCTGCCGACGTGCGTGGTCAGGATGCGCTGGGTGCTGATCTTCATGACGTTCGCTCCGGCTGCTCGCGTTCGAGCACCCGCGCCGCCCGCTGATCAGGGCAAGCGGCGCGGAGTGAACGCGGCGGGTAGCCGCTTGATGCCGTGAATGAAGTTCGAGCGGAGCTTCTCGGGTTGGGAGGTGGCCCTGATGTCGGGGAGCCGGCCCAGCAACTCGGTGAACATCACGATGACCTCGCGCCGGGCGAGATGGGCGCCGAGACAGAAGTGGGGGCCGCCCGTGCCGAACGCGCCCTGATCGTTCGGGGTGCGCGTGATGTCGAACCGATAAGGATCGGGGAAGTACGCTTCGTCGCGGTTCGCCGAGACGTACCACATCGCGACCTTGTCGCCCTTGCGCATGTCCACCCCGCCGAACGTGACGTCCCTGGCGACGGTCCGACGCATGTGCAGGAGCGGGCTGGCCCAGCGGACGATCTCTTCGGCCGCGGTGTTCGCGCACCCGTCGAGGTCCGCCAGCCACCGGCGCTTCTCCTCCGGGTATTCCGTCAGTGCCCACAGCCCGTGACTGACGGCATTGCGTGTCGTTTCGTTACCGGCCGCGATGAGCAGCAAGAAGAAGGGTCCGAGGTCCTGGGGCGGCATCGCCTCGCCGTCGACTTCAGCGTGCACGAGCGTGGTCGTCAGATCGTTCTCGGGGTGCTCGAGTCGCGCGCGCCCGAGCCAGAGGCCGTAGTCGCGCAGCTCTTCGCCGGCTCGCTGGAGCGATTCCTTCGTGCCACCGTACTCGGCGTCACCGCCTCCGAGCAATCGGTTGGTCAGGTCGAGCAGACGGGGACGGTCGGCCTCGGGCACGCCCATCATGTCGCAGATGATGGCCACCGGCAGCACCGCGGCGACGTCGGAGACGAACTCGATCTCGCCCTTGGGGGCGATGGCGTCGACGATCTCGCGGGCACGGCGGCGGACCGACTCTTCGGCCCGCGCGACCACCTTGGGGGTGAACCCCCGGTTGACCACCGAGCGGAGCTTGGTGTGCCTGGGGGGGTCGGTCGAAATCATCGAGCGAATGGCGCCGAGGCGCTGCACGTCCTCGGGGTCCGTCATCACCTGGATGCCGAAGGCCGAGCTGAAGGTCTCCCAGTCACGCGTGGCCGCGGCGATGTCGTCGTAGCGGGTGAGCGACCAGAACCCGCGTCCGGAGTCGGGATGCTGGTGCCAGGCCACCGGCCGCTCGTGGCGGAGCTTGGCGAACGCCCCGTGCACGTCGTCGCGCAGCCAGAAATCGAAGCCAGCCGGATTGATTTCGTCGAGCGCCAACCTCGTGGTCGGGGTCGGAACGAGGCTCATGGACCCTGGACTACTCCATTCGCTACACTTCGGTCAAGAAGGGGCCGGACGGATGCGAGTGCGAGTGGACCGAGAGCTCTGTGAGAGCAACGGTGTGTGCGTGCGGCTCGTGCCCGAGGTCTTCGAGCTGGACGACGACGACCGTCTCCGCGTCGCGCAAGAGCGTCCGCCGGAAGCGCTCCGGGCCAGGGTTGAACAAGCGGTTCGCCGATGTCCGAAGCAAGCGCTCGCGATTCTCGAAGACTAGCGAGGCCGTTACGACAACGCCTCTGTGAACCGTCGATAGGCTTCGAGCGGGTCGCCGAACTTCTGGTGCCCGGCCGTGTGGTGGGCACACGCGAGCAACAGCGTGTCGCGGTCGTGAGCGGTGCTGCTTGCCCAGTCCTCGACGAGGCCCAGGCCGATCTCCTGGTTGTGGGGATCGTTGCCTTCCTTGACCGCGCAGAGCGCCAGGGTCGAGACGAGCGGCGCGCGATCGTAGCCGGCGTCGAGATAGGCGCGGGTCCACGCCACGCTCTCGTCCGGCTTGAGCGCGACCTGCGCGGCGTCCAGCCGCTCGAGCAGCGCGTCCGGGGAGAGCGCGCGTGCGCTCGCGGGCGGCCGCGTGTCGGCCTCGCCATTGCCCGGAGTGCTGCGCGTCCAGTGCGCCGCCTGGTTGATGAACGACCCCGCGACGTAGAGCAGCTTGAGCCGATGCGGGTGCGCGAACGTGTCGTAGAACCACTTGAGCGTATTCGTGTACTCGAAGCCGTGGTGCGGCATCGAGAAGTTCGCCGGGCTCCCGACCGACAGCACCACCCGCGCTGCCGCCACCTGGATGGCGTCGAGGATCTTGCGGGGATCCTTGCCCACCAGCAGCAGCGTCGTGATCTCGTGAATGTAGGCAGGCTCGGGCTCGTCGAGGATCGCCCGCTGGAGCCGCTGCGCCTCGGCGGGCGTCAGCGGCGCCGTGTTGGCGAGCAGGCGCGCCTCGACCAGCCGCTTCGGCGAGGGCTCCATCGAAGACTTCACCTTCGCGTCGTCCTCGGCGAGGTGCATCCAGCTCACCTGGCAGGCCATCTCGTAGGCGGCGTGCCACCGCGGGCCCACGGCCATGTCGAGCGCGCCGGCGTACAGCACGTCGTGGGCGGCCTCCCAGCCGACGGCCTCGCCGATCTCGATGGTGGCGCGCGCGCGGTGGGCCTTGTGGCCGGTGGTGTAGGAACGGTTGTAGAGCATGCGGTCCTGCACGTCGATCAGCCCGGCGAAGGCCAGATGCGCGAGCAGCTCGGGCCGGCGCGCGCGCTCGGCGAACAGGCCGAGGAACACGCGGTAGGCCTCGAGCACGTCGCCGCGCTGCACGAGCGTCAGCCAGTGGTTGAGGCGCTCCTCGAACGGGCCGTCGAGTAGGAATGGCTGTTGATCCGGCCAGTGCCGCTCCGGCGGCGCGATCGGCTTGTTGGGATCACGCTTCTGGCCGCGGCCGCCGTAGTGGCCGGGCATCTTGCCGAGGAGCTGGTTCCACGGATCCAGCCCCGTCGGCACATACCAGATCGTCTGCGCCAGCGGCAGGTATTCGAGGGCCGGCGGGAGCAGCTTCGGCAAGCGCAGGCTGGTGCGCGCGCTCAGCAGGCAGTGATCGTTGTTGACGAAACGCACGAAGCCGTCGTCGATGCGCTGGTGGTACGGCACGTGCGTGTACGGCGCGTGGATGCGGACCGTCTCGCCGACGATTGTCAAGGCGCTATAAAGCCCCCGTGGCCGACATCGTCAAGCAACAGGTCGCGGCGCACTGGGATCGCCGGGCCGCGGGGTTCGACGAGGACTTCGGTCACAGCATCCGCACGCCCGCCGAGCGTTCCGCCTGGGACCGTATCCTCGACCTCGTGCTCCCCCGCGGTCGGGCGCTCGAGGCGCTCGACGTCGGGTGCGGCACCGGCTTCCTGAGCTTCGAGCTCGTCGGGCGCGGACACCGCGTGACCGGCGTCGACTTCGCGCCCGCGATGATCGCCGAAGCGCGGCGCAAGGCGGCCGCGCAAGCGGTCTCGATCCGATTCGAGGAAGGCGACGCCGAGCAGCTCGCGTTCGCGCCCGCCGGCTTCGACCTCGTCATCAGCCGCCATCTGCTCTGGACGCTGGCCCATCCCGAGACCGCGATCGCCGAGTGGATCCGCGTGCTCCGACCGGGCGGACGGCTGGTGATCATCGACGGGCAGTTCGACGCGGGCGCTGGACCACCGCCAGCCGGCAGCGCTCGCACGAGCGCGGAGTATGCGACGATCGGCGACCAGCTGCCCTTCCTCGGCGGCCGCTCCCGCGAGCAGATCGCAGCGCTGTTGACGGCGCGCGGCCTGGTGAGCGTCGCCAGCGATCCCCTGCTGGATCTCGTCGCGGCCCAGGAGCAGCGCATGGTCGACGAAGGGCGCGAGCGCCGCACGCATCGGCGCTACGTCGTGTGGGGTGACGTCGCCCGCTGAGGCTCGGAAGGAGGCACCGCATGAAATTCGGTCTCTACAGCTCGATCGCCAACCCGCCGCGCGGCGAGCACCTCGATCGCTGCATCGACGAAGTCATCGCTGAAGCCCAGCTCGCCGAGGCGAGTGGCTTCGACTCGTGCTTTTTCGGCGAGCACCACCAGGATCAGGATGGGTTCCTGCCCTCGCCGCTGATCGTCGCCACGGCCGTGGCCGCGCGCACGAAGCGTCTGCGCGTCGGCACCTCCGTCATCCTGTTGCCGCTCCACCATCCCGTGCGCGTCGCCGAGGATGTGATCACGCTCGACCTCGTGTCCAGGGGGCGCGTCGTCCTCGGAGTCGGCATCGGCTATCAAGCTTCGGACTTCAGTGCATTCGCGGTGCCGATGGAGGAGCGCGCGGCGCGCTTCGAGGAGAGCATCGAGATCCTGCGTCTGTGCTGGGCGGGCGAGCGCTTCTCATACCGGGGCAAGCACTACACGCTCGAGGACGTGCAGATTCGACCGCGGCCGTACCAGAAGCCGGGGCCGCCGCTGTGGATCGGCGCCAGCGTGCCCGCCGCCGCGCGGCGGGCCGGCCGGATCGCCGACGGTTTCGTGGGCACGCCCAGCACCAGCCTGTCCAACGCCACCGCCCTGGCCGACATATATAAGGAAGCGGCCCGGAAGGCCGGGCGAGTGTCCGAGGTCGTCCAGATGCGCGATGCGTGGGTGGCGCCGACCCGCGCCGACGCCGACCTCGTCTATGGGCCGCACGTCATGACGGCCTACCGGTACTACTGGGAGCACCGGCTCGCCGAGTTCGCCAACATGCCGGCCGACACGAAGTTCACGCTGGAGAATCTCGCGCCCGATCGCCTGATCCTGGGCGACCCCGAGACGTGTGTGCGCGAGTTCCAGCGCTGGCAGAAGGCCACGGGCGCGAGCACCTTCCTGCTGCGGCTGCGCCACGCGCACTCGGGCGGGCCGCCGCACGAGAAGATCATGGACGCGATCCGATTGTTCGGCGAGCGCGTGCTGCCCTACTGCGGAGCGAGCTGAGCACTCGGCTCGGTTGCCGTCCGCTCGATCGACGGCGATGTAGAATCGGGCCATGTCCCGACCGGATCTCAGCCGCGAGCAGACCGTCGGACGCTTGCAGCGCGAGCTCGATGCGCGTTTCGAGATCGTGCTCGCCCTGCTCCACGGATCGTTTCCGGCAGGCGGGACATACCGCGACATCGACGTGGCGGTCTGGCTCGACCCGATTCGGCTTTCGCGCGAAGAGCGCTTCCGATACGCGGTCGATCTTTCGGTGCATCTGCACGTCCACATGGCGAGCCCGATCGACGTGCGCGTGCTCAACGACGCGCCACTGGCGTTTCGTTACCACGCCCTTCAGGGCCGCCCGCTGGTGGTGCGCGACGAGACGTTCCTGGACGAGTTGCGTGCGCGGACGTGGGACGACTACCTCGACTTCCAGCCTTTCGCCCGGCAGTACCTGCGCGAGGCGCTCAGTGAGTGAGGTGAACCTGGATCGGCTCCGCGAGCTGGCCGGGTATCTCCGGGATGCCGTCCGCCAATTGCGCGAGCTGGGCCAGCCGCCTCGCGAGCTGTTCGTGGCCGATCGCCGGACCACCAACAGCGCGAAGTATCTGCTGATCGTCGCCACGGAGGCGGCGCTGGACATCTGCAATCATCTGGCCGCCCGGCGCGGCGCGCGAAGCCCGGAGGACTACGCCGACTGCATGGTCATCATGGGCGAGATCGGCGTCATCGACGATGATCTCAGGACGCGATTGATGCGAATGTCGCGGTTCCGGAACCTGTTGGTCCACCTCTATGCCCGAGTGGATGACGGTGAGGTGTACCGCGTCATCCGCGAGGATCTTGGCGATCTGGAGCGCTACCTGGCAAGTGTGGGCAGATACCTGAAGGCCGAGATCTAACGATGAGATTCGGCGTCTACCTCCCGACCTTCGCGTGGGCCGATCTGACCTTCGAGCAAGCCGCCCGCGTGAAGACGTTCGCGCGCAAGGCGGAAGACCTCGGGTTCGACGCACTCTGGGTGGCCGAGCACTTCCTGGTGGCGCCCGGTCTCTACGGCACCGTGTGGATGTCCCCGCTCCTCTGCCTCGCCCACGCGGCCAGCGTGACGACCCGCATTCGCCTGGCCACCGGGCTCCTGATCGCGCCCTACTACCACCCGGTGCCGCTGGCTCGGGAGATCCAGACCCTGCACCACCTCTCGAACGGGCGCTTCGTCCTCGGCGTCGGGCCGGGATGGGACCAGAAGGAGTTCGAGACGCTCGGCATGAAGCTCGGCGAGCGCGGGCGTCGCACCGACGAGATCATCGCCGCGCTCCGTCGCCTGCTCACCGAGCGCGACGTCAGCTTCGAGGGCCGCTACTATCGCTTCGCGCACGTCACCATCGATCCCCTGCCCGGCCTCCCCGAGCTGTGGGTGGGCGGCGGCTCGAAGATCAAGACCGCGCTGTCGCCCGACAAGACCTACATCGCTCCGACCGTGCTCGCGCGCATCGCGGGCGCCGACGGCTGGTTGGCGCGCGCCGCGGGCAGCCAGCAGATGGTGAAGGACGACGTGCAGGCGATTCGCGCCTACCTCGAGGCGCACGGCCGCGATCCGTCGAGCCTCCGCTACGGCCACCTGAACTTCACGCACCTCGTCGACACCGACGACCGCGAAAAGGCGCTCATGCTCCAGCGCCCGCACATCGAGCGCGTCATGGGCACCCACCGGTCGTTCGAGAACCTCCAGGAGTCGTACTTCCTCGGCACCACGCGCGAGATCGTCGAGCGCATCGCCGACCTCGAGCGTGCCGGCATCCAGGACATCGTGCTCGCCACCTGTAGCGACGATCTGGAGCAGCTCGAGCGCTTTGCCAGCGAGATCGTCGGGCGTTTTCCGCGCGAGGCCAGGCGCTCCAGCTGAGCGAGGCGCCCGATGCCTGCTAGCGGATTGCGCTATCGTTGCTAGCACGATACGCTAGCATCACGATGGCAACGATCATCATCCGTAACCTCGACGATGAGGTCGCCGAGCGCCTGCGGCTTCAGGCTCGCCTCCGCGGCGTGTCGGTGGAGCAGGAGGCCAGGCGCCTTCTCGCCGAGGGCACGCAGCCGAGCCGCGCCGAGATCGCGGCCCGGGCGGCGGCGATCCGGGCACGCCAACGTCCGCACCGGTCCCGGGGTCTCGACCTGATCCGCGAAGATCGCGAGCGTTGACGCTGCGCCAGCGCAGCACGTTCACCCGTACGCGGATGCGGGAGCGCGGCTCGCGGTACAGGATCACCCCTCCCGGGCCGGTCGTCGTCGACGCTTCGATCGCCTTCCTCTGGTTCGTGCACGAGCCGGATCGTTGGGGGGCTGCGAGACTGCTGGAAACCGAAGCGGCCCTTCTCGCACCTGATCTCATGGCCGTCGAGACCACCAACGCATGGTGGAAGAAGCTCCGGCGCCACGAGATGGACATGGTCGATGTCGAACAAGCTGTGACGAACCTTCTCGCGCTGGGAATCGCGTGGACTCCGTCAGCACCGCTGCTTCGACCCGCCGCTCGCCTGGCCGCCGAGTTCGGGCACCCCGTCTACGACTGCATGTATCTCGCACTGGCCGCCTCAGAGTCCGCGTCTCTCGCCACGGCTGATGATCGTCTGCGACGCGCGGCCGACCGGCTCGGCGTCCAGGTGTGGCAGTCCTGATGACAACGCCCCGCACCCGGGAGTAGAGTCCCCTCATTCATTCACGAACCCCCGCCCGCGGAGGATGACATGGCCTACGACCTCCTGATCAAAAACGGTCGCATCATCGATGGCTCCGGTCGGCCCGCCTTCCACGGTGACGTCGGGGTGATGCGGGGCAAGATCGCGGAGCTGGGGCGCCTCGACGGGCCGGCGCGAAGGACCATCGAGGCCGACGGGCGGGTCGTGGCACCCGGGTTCGTGGACAACCACTGCCACTACGACGCGCAAGTCCTGTGGGATCCGCTCTGCACGTTCTCCTGCCACCACGGCGCGACGACGGTCATCATCGGTAACTGCTCGCTGGCCCTGGCGCCCGTGAAGAAGCAGGAGCGCGAGAAGCTCGCCGGCATGCTCTCCTACGTCGAGGCGATCCCGATGGACGTCCTCCAGGCGGGCGTGCCGTGGAACTGGGAGAGCTTCCCCGAATACATGAAGGCGATCGGCCAGCGGCTCGGCGTCAACGTCGGCACGCTCGTCGGTCACTCGGCCGTCAGGCTCTACGCGATGGGCGAGGAGTGCTCCGACCGCGAGGCGACGGCCGAGGAGCTCGAGACGATGCGGCGCCTGGTGCGCGAGGCGCTCGAGGCCGGCGCGCTCGGGCTCTCGATCACGCGGAACATGAATCACTTCGACATCGTAGGCAAGCGCATCCCGGCCGCCTGCGCGCCCGAGTCGGAGCTGTTCGCGCTGGCCGACGTGCTTCGCGAGGCCGGCACCGGCGTCATCCAGTGCGGAGGCGGCACCAACCCCGAGCTGAAGGACAAGCTGCTCAGCCGGATCGCGCAGGCCTGCGGACGGCCGATCATGTACAACACGCTGCTCGAGCAGGCGCGGCAGCCGGGGCGGTGGCGCACGCACCTCCAGCACGTGGAGGAGACGGCCAGGCAGGGCATCCGGGCGATCCCGCTCTGCAACCCGGGCAGCATCGTCAACCGCTTCACGATGAAGAACTGCCAGGTGTTCCGCAGCATGCCGACGTGGCTGCCGATCCTCCAGGGCTCGGACGAGGACAAGCTGCGCGCCTACCGCGATCCGGCGACGCGCGCGAAGCTCCGGGCCGAGGTCGACGCGCCGATCACGCCCGATTCGACGTTCTCCAAGCGCTGGGACCTCATGATCGTGGAGGAGCCTCAGCTCCCGAAGAACCGCGGCCTCCGTGGCCAGAACATCGCGGACATCGCGAAGGCCCAGGGCAAGGAGCCCGTCGACGCCTTCCTCGACCTCGCGGTCGAAGAGAACCTCGCGACGGTCTTCACGCTCGGCGAGATCAACATGGACACCGAGGCGGTGGCGCAGATCCTCGGCAGCCCCTACGCGGTGGTCGGGCTCTCCGACGGCGGCGCCCACGTGCAGTTCCACTCGAACGTCTCGAATCCCACGCGGCTCCTCGGCTTCTGGGTGCGCGAGAAGAAGATCATGTCGCTCGAGCTGGCCGTCCGCCGGCTCACGTTCGACTCGGCCACCGCGTTCGGCATCTACGACCGCGGCCTGCTCCAGCCAGGCATGGCCGCCGACCTCGTCGTCTTCGATCCCGACACCGTGAAGCCGGTCGCAGAAGACAAGGTGCACGACTTCCCGAGCAACGGCTGGCGCATGCGGGAGCTGGCCGACGGCATCCACTACACCGTCGTCAACGGCGAGGTCCTGCTCGAGAAGGGGACGCACACCGGCAACCTTCCGGGACGCGTGCTGCACAACGCGCGGTATGACGGAGCGTGACGCGCTCGGCGCCCTGCGGGGCGAGGATCCGGTAGCGGCCGCGCGCGCGGCCGCGGTGCTGTGGAACATGTGGCACCGCTCCGGTGATGCCCACCTCGACGCGATCCTGGCCGGAGGCATCGCGGCGATGGAGCAGCAGGATCTCGCGGCTGCCGAGGCCGCGTTCACCTCGCTCATCGAGGCTGCGCCGCAATTCGCCGATGGCTGGAACAAGCGGGCCACCGTCCGCTACATGGCCCAGGACTTCGAGGGCTCGATCGCCGACTGCCGCGAGACGCTTGCCCGCAAGCCCGGGCACTTCGGGGCGCTCAGCGGCCAGGGCCTCTGTCACATCGCGCTCGAGCAGTGGCAGGAGGCGGCGGCGATGTTCCGGCGCACCCTCGAGGTCTACCCCACCCTGTCCACCGCGCGCGCGAACCTCCAGACCGCGACCGCCGCGGTCGTGCGCTGGAACTGAGAGCTAGGCCGGTACAGACATGTGGTACTCTTCGTCTGTATTCGATGCCCAAGAGGTGATCGAAATGGCGGTGACGCGACGGGGACAACGGGGGCCACGCATCCAGCGCAAGAACTACCGGATCGACGTCGGAAAGCTGGCGCGGACCCAGCGAATCCTGGGCACCCGGACAGAGACCGAGACGATTCATCGTGCACTCGACCTCGTTGCCGAGGAGGCAGCACTGGTTCTCGCGCTCCGGGAGTTTGTGCTCAAGGGCGGAGGCCACATCGAGGATATCGACGCCCGTCGCTAGGTGGATGGTGTTCGACACAAATATTTACGTCGCGGCGCTTCGCGAGGGGCTGGGCGGTCCCTCGTTCGGCCGTCTCGAGGAAGCCGCGCCGCGCACATTCCTCGCCTCCGTGGTTTCCGCAGAACTGCGCGCCGGAGCCGTGGACGACGTGGGACGGCGGACCGTCATCGACTTGGTGAAACGATTCGAGCGGCTCGGACGCGTCGTGGTTCCGACAGCCGGATCATGGAACGACGCCGGCGACGTCCTGGCGAAAATCGCCC
>WNFT01001228.1_pt1 | contig 31152 bp, 32 predicted proteins | sample 5400191 | NCBI WGS metagenome assembly WNFT01 (sample SAMN13153359, study PRJNA577476) | soil metagenome | isolation source: 80 cm saprolite under Madrone tree | place: USA:California | collected 2016-06-14 | reverse complement strand
CACCCCCACGCCCTCCCCCGGCGAGTCGACTAGAGCCATGAGGTTGATCCTGGCGTCTCAATCTCCGCGACGGCGGGAGCTTCTGCGTGGAATTTGTCCTGAGTTCGAGGTGGTGCCGAGCGAGGTCGAGGAGACGCTGGACGGCGGGCCGACCCCGGACGCGGTCGCCGGGCTGGCACTTCGCAAGGCGCGGGCGGTCGCCGCCCGCGTTGACGCTGCGGTCGTCCTCGCGGCGGACACGATCGTCGTCATCGACGGCATGGCGCTCGGCAAGCCGTCGAGCCCGCAGGAAGCCCGCGCCATGCTGGTCCGCCTCAGGGGCCGAGAGCATGAGGTCATCACAGGCGTCGCCGTCGTCGACGCGGAGAGCGGCCGTGCCGCTTCCACGACGGTCGTGAGCCGCGTGCTCATGGCAGCGTACCCGGATGCAACGATCGAGACGTACGTGGCATCGGGCGCGCCGCTCGACAAGGCCGGAGCCTACGCGATTCAGGATCTTCAGGGCGCACTGGTCGACGGCATCGTCGGCTCGTACACCAACGTCATCGGGCTGCCCGTGGAGACGACGCGCCGGCTTTTGGAGGGATTCGGCGTCGTCGTCAGCGAGCGGTCGGGGCCTTGATCTGAAGCATTTCCTCGGGGCGCGGGATCCGAACCGACTGGGGCAGGGGCGTGTGCGCCCGGATGATCGCGATCGTCTGCTGAATCTGGTCGGCGGAGACCAGGCCGTCGGGCAGATAGAGCGGGCGCGAGGTTGTAAGCCGGGCCGCGAAGTCCTCGGGCTCGCCCACCACCTGTGTCGGGAGCTTGCCGGCCACCTCGCGGGCCTCGCCGGTCCGGATGCGCTGCTCGGCCTTTCTAAGGGCCCGTGTCATGGCGAACAGGTCCCGGTCCGGAGGGCGCCGGTCGGCGCGGGCGAAGACCGCGGCGTTCACAGTGCTGGTTCCCAGTGTCTCGGCGACGGCGCGCGGGGTTCGAAAATCAGCGAGCAATTTGGCCCGCCCCTGGTTCAGAAGCTGGGTGGCCATCGGCTCGGGGACGAGCGCGACGTGGATCTCGCCGGAGTCGAAAGCGGCGACGAGCCCCCGTCCGCCGAGGCTCATCACGCTGACCTGGGCGACGCTCATTCCCGCTCGCGCCAGAAGCCAGCCGAACCAGGCGTGCTCGGGCGCGCCCGGCGTCGTGACCCCGACTCGCAGCGCGGACAGATCGTCGATGGAGCGGACGGTGCCGACGTGGGATGCCCCGACCAGCAGAGCGACCGGCGGAGCAGCCGTGAGGCCGAAGACGAGCCGCGGCGCCTGGCTCGGCGCCCGGAGGCCGAAGCGCAGCATCGCCTCGAGCGTCGTCGCCGCGAGGTCGGCCTGGCCCTGGGCCAGCGCCTCGGCGGCTCCCGATTCGGCCCGGGTCATCTTGACCCTGACGGCAAGCCCCTCGAGCGCAAAGTAGCCCTCAGCCTCCGCAACTCGAATGGGAAGGTACTCCGGTGAAGTGGGCGGGCCGCTCACCGCGAGGACCAGGGTCTGCAGCAGGACGATGAGCCCGAGCATCGGCTCAGGGCCGCAAGCGCGGCCAGGGCGGCGCGGGATGCCCGGGCCGCCCTGGGATCGCGCCAAGCGCCGACTGCTGCGCCTGCACGGGGCGCTGCTCCGGCGCTTCGGCCGCCAGCGCTGGTGGCCCGGCCGCACGCCCTACGAGGTCGCCGTTGGCGCCGTGCTTACCCAGCACACCGCGTGGGTCAATGCCGCCCACGCGATCGCAGCGCTCCGTTCCCGCCGGCTGCTGACGCCCGCCCGGGTAGCCGACCTCTCCGTCTCCGATCTGGCACGCGTGATCCGCCCGGCTGGCACCCACCGCGTGAAGGCGCGCCGGCTCCAGTCGCTGACGCGCTGGCTCGTGGAGCGCTCGAGCGGGAGCTTCGATCGGATGCGGACGGCGCCGCTCGGCCCGCTGCGCCGGAGCCTGCTCGAGATCCCCGGACTCGGTCCGGAGACAGCCGATGCAATCCTCCTCTATGCCGTGGGCCGGCCAGTGTTCGTCGCCGACGCCTATGTGCGCCGCGTACTCGCTCGCCACCGTCTGATCGGCCCAACGGCGGGTTACGAAGAGGCCCGCGCGTGGCTCGAGGCGCACCTGCCGTCCGATCCCGGGCTGTTCAACGAGTTTCACGCGCTGCTCGTGGCTGTCGGCAAGTCGAACTGCCGCACCGTGCCGCGCTGCGACGACTGCCCGTTGCGCCCGGATCTCCGGGGCCGGGCCCCCGCGCGTTGATCGGGCCCGGGCGCTCGGCCGGTCATCGGCAGAAGTCCCAGAGGAGAGCGACGATGCGCTCCGCGGCGTCGGGGACGGCGAGAGTCCGCGCATGCTCGCCCATCTGCTTCAGTCCCGCGGGGTCGGCGAGGAGCGCGCGAATCTCGCGAACGAGCCGCTCCGTCGTGAGCATCGACTGGGGGAGCACGACCGCGCCTCCCACGCGCTCGACGATCCGCGCATTCTCCGTTTGCTCGTCACCACGGGTCCCGGGCAGCGGAACGTACAGCGCCGGCACGCCGAGCTGGCAGCACTCGTTCACCGTCCCGGCCCCCGCGCGGGCGACCACGAGCGCCGCCGCGGCATAGATCCCCGCGAGCTCGGCGCCGATGTAGGGCACGACAGTGTAGCGGCGCGCCAGGGCTGGAGGCAGCGCGGCGCGCCGGTCTTCGAGCCACCGGCGATCACCCGTGGCAGGGTTCTCGCCGCACTGATGGATGAGCTGCGCCTGCTCGGTGAGCGACGCCAACGCGTCCCCGACGACCCGATTGATCCGGTGAGCGCCCTGGGCGCCGCCGGTGACGTACACGAGGGGGACGACCGGATCGAGCTGGAAGCGGGCGATGGCGCTCGACCTCGAGCCCGCGCGGAGCTCGGGCCGGAGGGGATTGCCCGTCACGACCACGCGGGCTGCGGGAAGGCGGCCTGCCCGGTCGGGAAACGTGACCGCGATTCGGCGCGCGAACCGGGCGCCGATCCGGTTCGCGAGGCCCGGGACCGCCGTCTGCTCGTGGAGGACGACAGGCACCCTTAGAAGTGCAGCGCCCAACACGACGGGAAGCGCAACGAAGCCGCCCGTGCCGAAGACGACGCGGGGGCGGAGGGTCCGCAAGATGCGAAGGACGCTCAGTGTGCCCGCCGGAACGTTGACGAGGAGGTCCGCCACGTTCTGCCACGCCCAGTAGCGCCTGAGCTTGCCGGTGGAGATGGCGATGTACGGGATGCCGCTCTGGGGCACGCGCTGGGCTTCGATGCCGGAGCGAGAGCCGATCCAGGCGCAGGTCCTCGAGCGCTCGCGCAGGAGGGCCGCGACCGCCAGGCCCGGGCTCGTGTGGCCGCCCGTGCCGCCGCCCGCGATGACGACGTCTACTGGACTTAGCCGTCGGAGCGCCTGCGCAGAGCCTCCGGCGCTCGACGTTCGGGGAGTCAACCGGTGAGCTCCTGGTCCGCAGAGCCTCCGGCCCTGGCAGGCGGGTCCTCGCTCACCCGGTTCCCCCCTTGCCGTGATGACGCTCGAGGGCGAGCTCGATCAGGCGGTCGATCAGCGCGCTGTAGCCGAGCCCGGAGGCCGCCCACATCTTCGCGTAGGCGCTCGTCGCGGTGAAGCCGGGGATCGTGTTGATCTCGTTGACCAGCACGCGATCGCCCTCGAGAAAAAAGTCGACGCGCGCCATGCCCGAACAGTCGACCGCGCGGAAGGCGGCGATCGCCAGCTCGCGGATCCGCCGAGTGGTCTCGGGCGACAGGGGCGCCGGCACCGTGACTCGCGCCTGGCCCTCCAGGTACTTGGTCGAATAGTCGTACCAGTCGGCGTCGTAACTGATCTCGCCCGGGAACGAGGCGATCGGCTCGTCGTTGCCGAGCACGCTCACCTCGATCTCACGCCCCCGCACGGCGCGCTCGACGAGGATCTTGCGATCGTGACGAGCGGCGAGATCTACCGCGGCGGCCAGCGCTCCCGCCTCGCTCACCTTGCTGATCCCGACGCTCGAGCCCATGTTCGAGGGCTTGACGAAGCAGGGAAAGCCGACGGTCTCGGCCACACGCGCCGCGACGCGATCGGGCGCGCTGCGCCACTCGTGTCGGGTGACCACGACGTGCTCGACGATGGGCAGGCCGTAAGCCTGGAACACCGCCTTCATCGTGACCTTGTCCATCCCGACGGCGGAGGCGAGAACGCCCGCGCCGACGTACGGAACGTCGGCGAGCTCGAACAGGCCCTGGATCGTGCCGTCCTCGCCGTACGGACCGTGCAGCATGATCACGACCACGTCGAGTCCCTGGCGGAGCTCGGGTGGGAGACTGCCGGCGGGCTCGGTGCGTGCGAGGCTCTCGACGGAGGCGCTCTCGACGGCTTCGGCGCGGTTCGCGAGGGCCTTCTTCACGGCCCCGTCGGCGTCGTCCGACGGGAGCGCGACGCGCGCCTCGGCCGCGAGCGCCCGTAGGGGATCGCCGCCGACGACCCAGCGCCCGTTGCGAGCGATGCCGATCGGGACGACGGCGTGACCGCGCTCCTCGAGCGCGGCGATCACCGACGCCGCCGAGGCGAGCGACACCTCGTGCTCCCCGGAGCGGCCGCCGAAGACGACGCCCACGCGCAGGCGAGACATGCAAATCATTCTAGCAGGACACGACGCACGACCCGCCCGATCGAGTCCGACCGGGCGCCTACTGAGTCGCGATGAGGAGGGCCTTGGCGATGAGACCCACGAACTCCCACGCCGGCTGCATCCACAGGTCGCGCAGGAGCCATACGGTGATGGCGATTCCGAGATACGCCACGCCTAAGAACATCGACTGCGGCAGGTCACGAAAAGGAATGATCATGCGAAGGATGCCGGCCCCGATCGCCCCGAGGAACGCGACGACCCCGCCGGCGGCGGCCAGCGCCAGCGGTGTCAGCAGGAAGAACATGAACGAGGTGACGATCGCCTCGCCCCGACCGATGGGGGTCGCGAACCGCTGGCGGACCGCCGGCTGATCCGCGAGCTGCTCGAGCGCCTGAGCGACCTTGGCCCAGCTCACGAAGCCGCTGTACGTGGCGAGGAAGAGAAAACAGAGCGCCAGGAGGATCCAGTGGCGCTTCTTGAGCAGGTTGAGCGGCCACATGGCTATACCCTAGGCGCTTACCGCTCCGAGCGCCAGCGTCTCCACTCGGCGAGGCGGCGCCCCAGCTCAGCCTCGAGCCCACGGTCGGTCGGGCGATAGTACTGGCGCCCGCGGAGCGACTCGGGCAAGTCCTCCTGATCGACTCGCGCGCCGGGGGCGTCGTGGGCGTACTGATATCCCGCGCCGTAGCCCAGGTCCTTCATGAGGCGCGTTGGAGCGTTGCGGATGTGCAACGGCACAGGCTCGGCCGGCCGCTGGCTCACGTCCTCCTTCGCCTCGTTGTAGGCGACATACACGGCGTTGGACTTCGGCGCGAGCGCCAGGTAGAGCGTCGCCTGGGCCAGGGCCAACTCCCCTTCGGGATCCCCGAGGAAGTCGTATGCCTCCTTCGCCGCGAGCGTGAGCGAGAGCGCGCCGGGGTCGGCGTTACCGACATCCTCGGAGGCGAAGCGCACCAGGCGGCGGGCGATGTAGAGCCGGGTGAGCCAGTAGAGCGCCGCGTCGGGATCCGAGTCGCGCAGCGACTTGTGGAGCGCCGAGATCAGGTTGTAGTGCTCCTCGCCGGACTTGTCGTAGAGGAGCGTCCGCCGCTGCGCCGCCTCCCGGATCGAGGCCTCGGTGACGCGCCGCCGGCCACCCGCGACGGGCGCCAGCAGCACGGCCAGCTCGAGCACGTTCAGCGCGACCCGCGCGTCACCGTTCGCCACGCCCGCGATCGAGCGGAGCGCCTCGGCGGTCACCTCGGGGTGGAGCTGGGCGAGGCCGCGCTCGCCGTCCGCGAGCGCCCGCCGCATGATCGCGAGCAAATCGTCCTCCTCGAGTCCGCGAAGGACATAGACCCGGCAGCGCGAAAGCAGCGCGGAATTCACTTCGAAGGACGGGTTCTCGGTCGTGGCGCCGACAAGGACGACCGTGCCCTTCTCAACGTGGGGGAGAAAGGCGTCCTGCTGGGCGCGGTTGAACCGGTGGATCTCGTCGACGAAGAGGATGGTGTGCATCCCCTGGCGGGCGCGCTGGCGCTCCGCCTCGCCGATCACCTCGCGGATCTCCTTGACTCCCGACAGGACCGCCGAGAAAGCGACGAAGCGGGCCCCCGTCACGTGCGCCATCAACGACGCGAGGGTCGTCTTGCCGGAGCCCGGGGGACCCCAGAGAATCATCGAGTGCAGCTCGCCCGTCTCGATCGCGGCTCGCAGCACCCGGCCGGTCCCCAGCAGATGCTCCTGCCCTACGATCTCGTCGAGCGAGCGCGGTCGCACCCGGTCGGCCAAGGGCGCCGGCGTCCGCGGGGCGGCCGCGGCTCGCTCGGGCTCTCCGAAGAGATCCACGCTAGGGCCGCCCGTTGCCTCGGGCCTCGAGCCAGGCGGGTAGGAGCGCCAGATTCGCGAGCTGCGCGATCGGCGTCACCTTCCAGCGGTCGAGATCTGCCTGCCGGGCGCGGTAGGCGATGAACGGAACGCCCGCCGCGGCCGCAGCCACCCCGTCGACCCACGAGTCGCCGACGACGACCGCCTGGGTGCCCCCGGCGAGGCGACCGCTGAAATGTGGGGCAGTGGGAGCTGAGCCGGTGCCCCCGGCGAGGCGACCGCTGAAATGTTCTGAAATCACGCGCCACCCGTCAGGGTCCGGCTTGAGCGCGCGCATGTCGTCGCGCGTGACGACCAGGTCGAGGTCGCCGGCCAGGCCGAGGCGCTCGAGCGCGGGCAGGGTGAGTGCCCGCGCGTTGTTCGTCCAGAGCGCCGTCGCGAACCCGGCGCGGCGCGCACCCCGGAGCGCCGCGAGCGCGCCCGACTCGAGCGTGGCCACCTCCATCGCGCGCCGCTCGTGCTCGAGTGCCAGGTCCCACGCCGCGGACTCCAGCGTCGGCGCCTGCGACCGGCAGTACGCGATCAGCTCGCCCACGCGATAGCGCTCGTGCCGGGCGGGAAGGGGGCCGCTCGCCGCCTCGATGAGCGCCCGCATGTCGACCGCCATGGCCGCGAGATCGAGGGGCGTCTGGATGAGAGTGTGGTCGAGGTCGAACACGCACAGAGCCACGCTGAGACCGTACCACAAGCGTGCTACCATGGGTTGTCATCATGACGCGCACGCTGCTTTCCGTGTTGGCGTTGGCGTCGCTCCTTCTAGTTGCCCTCTCCGCGCCGTTCGCGCTCGCGCTCGACGAAGCCGAACGGCTCTGGCTCGTCGGCGAGCAGGCCTCCGCGGACGGGCTTCACCCGCTCGCCCGCCGGGTCCTCGAGCGCTTCATCGCCGAATACCCGAACGACCCGCGGCTGCCATCGGCCGTGCTGCTCGTGGGGCGGGCGCGGCTCGCGCTGGGCGACGCGGATCTGGCGCTCGAGGCCTTCCGCCGGTTTCGTACGCTGGCGCCGCCCGCTCGGCGGCTCGAGGGGCGCTTCTGGGAAGCCGAGGCGCTCTACCGCGTCAAGCGCTTTGCCGAAGCTCGCGCGGCCTATGACGAGGTGATGCGACAGGATGCGGCCTCGCCGCTTGCGCCCGACGCTGCCTATGGTCTCGCCCTGAGCGAGCTCGAGCTGCGCAGGCCGGAGGCCGCGGCCAAGGCCTTGCGTGACCTCGTCACGACCTGGCCCGAACACCCGCAGGCGCCGTCCGCGAGCTTCTATCTCGCGCAAACACTCTTCGAGCTCAAGCGCTATGCCGACGCCCTGCCACTGCTTACGGGCTTCGCGACGAAGTACCCGAAACACCGGCTTGTTCCTGACGCGCAGTACCTGCTCGGCTCGACACGCCTGGCCATGGGCGACCGGGAGGTGGGCGTCAACGACCTCAAAGCGTTCGTCGCGGCGTATCCGTCGCACCAGCTGGCACCGGCCGCGCGTCAGACGATCACCGCGACACTCGCCAAGCACGGAAACCGGACCCAGCAGCAGGGCGCCTACGCGCAGCTGATGCAGCAGTCACCACCGACCCCCGAGGCGTTCTACGATGCCGGATTGATCGCGGGCCGGATCGGGCAGCTCCAGAACCAGGAGACCGCATGGCGGCGACTCCGCAAGGAGTTCCCGAGTCACCCGCTGGCCCACCAAGCCGCTCTCGAGCTGGCCCGCGCGGCGTTCAAGCGGAAGAGCTGGCAGGATGCCGCGGCCCAGGCGAAGGCGGCCACCGCGAGCAACGATGATGCGGTCCGTGCCGAGGCGCTCCTGCTGGAGGGCGAGTCGGAGCTGAAGCTCAACCGCCCCCGGGACGCGGCGAAGTCGTTCGAAGCCGTCGGCGCCGTGAAGAACCTCGAAGCCGGTGACCGCTATCGTGCGCTCGCCGGCCTCGGCCTCGCGCGCGAGCAGCTTGGAGAGCTGCGCGCCGCGCTCACCGCGTACGAGTCCGTCGCCAGCAAGAGCCCCGACGTGACACTGCGGGACTGGGCGCGCGACCGGGCAGCGGCGGTCAAGGCCCGGCTCAGCAAGTCGTCCACGAGCGGCGAGAAGCGCTCGTGACGCCACGCCGGCTCGCGCTCGTCCTGCTCGCCGCGCTCGTCGCGCTGCCGGGCCCGGCGCCGGCGGCGACCGTGCTACCGCTGGCTCCGCCGCCGCCGGATCTGACCGGGCTCGTGCCCTTCGCCGAGGCACCGATCGAGAAACCGCCGGTCGCCGCCGCGGATTTGCCGCTGCCGCCTTCACCCTCGGAGCTCCCGACGATGCCGCTGGCGCCCGTCGTGGCGCCGACGGCCGACAAGCTGACTGCCCCCCTCGGTCCGCCGGGCACCCTCGCATGCGTCGGTGCGGCGCTCGGCATCGTGTCGAAGGCCCTCGAGTGCGGGCGCGCGCACTACGCCAAGGGCGAGTACTCCGACGCGGCCCAGGATCTCGAAGCGGCGGTCCGCCGCGGCTCGGATCGCGACTTCGTGGCGGAAGCGCGCTACTGGCTCGCCGAGACCTACTATCGGCTCGACCGATTCCAGCAGGCGGACGCGCTCTTCCGTCAGGTTGCCAGTGGCCCGAGGACCTCGGAGTTCGCAGTCTGGAGCCTGCATTCGAGCGGCTGGACCGCGCTTCGGCTCAACCAGATGGCGCGCGCGCGCGACACCTTCACCCAGTTCCAGACGGCGACGCCGTCCGTGCTGGAGGCCTGGGCGCTGCACGGCCTCGGGCTCGCCAACTACGCGCTCGGTCGGCACGACGAGGCGGTGGCGGCATGGACAGCACTCGCGTCTCGCGGCGCTCCGGCCCGGCTCGCGCGCGACGTTTCGTTCTGGCTCGGCGAGGCGCTCGGGCGCGCCGGCCAGTACGAGCGATCGGTTCGCGAGCTCACCCTGTTCGTCCGGGGGGGGCCGCACCCGCTGCTGGAGGCGGGTTGGGCGCGGCTCGGTTGGTGGAACCTGGCGGGCGAGCGTTATCTTGATAGCGCGACCGCTTTTCGCGCGTACCTGGCGTCGACGAGGAGCGGGGGCCCCGACCGCCAGTGGGTCGAGGCGGGGCTCGCGCTCGCGCTGTTCCCCTCCGATCCCGACGGCGCGAAGAACATGGTCCGCGGGCTGGAGGCGCGTCGCTCGCTGCTGGTCGTGCCGCTCCAGATCCGCCTCGCGCGTGTGCTGATCGATGCGAAAAAGCCGGCGGAGGTACCGGCGCTCGTCCAGGAGTTGCTGGGCGCGACGCTCACGACCGGTGTGCGCGCGCATGCCCTCCTGTTGAAGGGGGAAGCGTACCGGCTCGGCGGGAACCGGGATGACGCGCGCACTCAGTATGAGTTGGCGCAGAAAATGGACCCCGCGAGCGCGACGGGCTGGTACGCGGCGTACCGGCTGGCCCAGGCCAACTTCGAGCTGCGCGAGTTCGCCCAGGCGGCTCGCGACCTTCCCGGCGTCGTCTCTGCCGCGACCTCGCCCGACGCGCGCGTCGCCGTGCTGTTGCTGCGCGCCGAGGCCGCGTATCACGCGGGCGAGCACCTGACGGCCGCGGCGGCCTTCCGCCGCGTCCTCGTCGAGTTTCCGACCCACGCCCAGGCGCCCGCCGCGCGGCTCGGGCTCGCGTGGTCACTGCTGCGTCACGATCGCCTCGAGGACGCGCGCCGGGAGTTCCTGGAGTTCGCGCAGGCGCTCCCCGGCGATCCAAGCGCGCCTGATGCGCTCGAGCTCGCCTCGGAGCTGGCGCTGCGCAGCGACGCCGACCGCGAGGAGGCGCGACAGCTCCTCGAGCGCGTCATTTCGAGCTTCCCCCGAGCGCCGCGGACGGAGTTCGCCCGACTCAATCGCGCGATGCTCATGGCGCGCACCGGGGACGTGGGCGCCGCGCAGCCCGCGCTCCGCGACTGGATCCGACGCGCGCCATTCCCGCCGCTCCTCGGTCGGGCCCAGTCCGCGCTCGGCGCGGCCCTCCTCGCTGCCGGGCGTCCGGGCGAGGCGGCCAGCGCGTTCACGCAGGCGCAGCGTGAGGGGGTCGGCCCTCTCGCCACGCTCGGCCTCGGTGTCGCCGCGCTCGCCCAGGGGCAGTTGGAGCCCGCGACGAGCAAGCTCACCGAGGCCCGCGACGCCGGCACGGCGGAGGTCGCGGCCGTCGCCGCATACGGGCTGGCGGTGGTCGCCTTCCAGCGAGGCGGGGTGAAGGAATTCAAACAGCCGGCGCTCGCGGCGCTCGGACTCGCGCCGAAGGGACTCGCGGCGCCGCGGCTGCTCTACGTCCTGACCGGGATCGCCGTCGAGGAGAAGGATTGGCCCGGGGCGCTCTCGACGGCCAAGCGGCTCGCCGAGGAGTTCCCATCCGACGAGACGGCGGACGACGCGTTGGAGCGTGTCGGCGCCGGCGCCGCGGCGGTGTCGGCGTGGCCCGTCGTGACCGAAGCGTATACGCTGTTGGAGAGACGTTACCCGAAGAGCCCGTTTCTCGATCCCGCCCGAGTCACGTTGGCCGAGGCGCAGGTGGAGACGGGCCGGCCCGAGGCGGCGCGCCCGGCGCTCGAGCAGTTCGTGGCGACCTCGCCGAACGACCCGCGCGCGCCCCGCGCCTGGGCCGCGCTGGCGCGGGCCCGTGAGGTGACCGGCGACCGCGCCGGCGCGCTCGACGCCTACGCGCGTACCGTGAAGGACGGGGGTGCCACCGACCTTCGCCCCGAGGCGGCGTTCGGCTACGCGCGGCTGCTCACGCAGGAAAAGCGCTGGGGCGCGGCGCGCGGCGTGCTCGAGCGGCTGGTGCGGACCGACGACAAGGCCGTGGTCGCGGCCGCCGCCGGCGCGATCGGCGAGACCTACCAGGGGGAGGGCGACAATCTCACCGCCGCCGAGTACTTCATGACGGCGGCGTACGTCCTGCCCGACTCGCCGGCCGGTCGTCGCGGTCTGCTCGGTGCCGGTGCAAGCTTCGCGGCGCTAAAGCAGAACGACGCGGCGGAGGTGGTGTACAGGAAGCTCCTGGCGCAGACGGGCGTCCCGGCTGAGCTGGCCGACACGGCCCGCAAGGGACTGAAGGACATCGGGCGTTGAAGGGTTACGGCGGTCGCGTCCTATTCGTCGATCTGACGACTGGGACGACGCGCAACCAGACGCTCGACGAGGGCACGGCCCGGGGGCTGCTCGGCGGTAACGGCCTCGCCGCGCGCTTGCTCTACGACCGTCTCCCGCCGCGGACCGACCCGTTCGCGCCCGACAACGCGGTCGTGTTCAGCGTGGGGCCCATCACCGACACGACGGTGCCGGGCAACAGCCGTGCCTGCGTCGCCAGCAAGTCGCCCCTGACCGGTCTTTTCTTCGACTCGACCTTCGGCGGGCGCTTCCCCGCGACGCTCAAGCGCACGGGCTTCGACGCCGTGTTGATCACCGGCCGCGCGGCGGCGCCGTCTTACCTGCTGGTGACCGAGGCGGGCGCCGAGGTGAAGCCGGCACCCGAGCTCTGGGGCACGACGACGCGCAAGGCGGTGAACGCGCTGGCCGCCGCCGAGGGCGCCGACGCCGATGCGATCGCGATCGGCCCGGCGGGCGAGCACCGCGTGCGCTTCGCGGCGATGGCCCACTACTGGAAGAACCGCGAGGGTGTGTCGGGACGCGGTGGCATCGGCGCCGTGCTGGGCTCGAAGAATCTCAAGGCCGTCGTGGTGCGGGGCGCGCGCAAGACCGAGATCGCCGACGCCGCGGCGCTCAAGGCGCTCATCGAGGAAACGCGCGAGCCGCTCAAGACCGGAACCAAGGCGCTCACGTCCTTCGGCACGCCCTTTCTCGTCGGCCCGATCAACGCCCTCGGCGGTCTCGGTGCCTACAACCTGCGCCAGGAAACGTTCGCGGAGGCGCGGGCGGTCAGCGGCGAGGAGATGAAGCTCCACTACCACGACCGCGACACGACCTGCCTCAAGTGCCCGATCGCCTGCGGCAAGCAGTACGCGATCGCCGATGGCGAGTTCGCCGGCACGAAGGCGAAGATGCCCGAGTACGAGACGATCTTCGCGCTGGGCCCGATGCTCGGCATCTCGAACCCCGAGGCGCTCATCCTCGCCAACGACCTCTGTGACCTGCTCGGGATGGACACCATCTCGCTCGGCGTCACGCTCGCGTTCGTGGCGGAGGCGCTCGAGCGCGGCTGGCTCGACAAGAACGAGATCGGCGTGCCCTTCGGCTGGGGCGATTGGCGCGGCATGGTCCGACTCGTCGAGATGACCGCCCGCCGCGAGGGCTTCGGGGCGCGCCTGGCCGAGGGCGCCTGGCGGCTCGCCGCGTCGGTCCATCCCGAGGCCACGAAGCTCGTCTACGCGGTCAAAGGCCTCGAGCTACCGGCCCACTCCGCGCGCGCGCTCAAGGGGCTCTCGATCGGCTACGCCACGGCGACCCGCGGTGGAAGCCACCACGACACGCGCCCCACGCCCCAGTACGCCCAGGGCTTCGACCGGCGGGGCACGAATGACAAGCCCGCGTTCGCCGTGCGGAGCCAGCATTTCACGGCGCTCGGCGACTCGCTGGTCCTGTGTCGCTTCACCTCGGAGCGGGGCTTCGGCCTGTTCATCGGCGAGCCGTACGCGACGATGGTCCGCGCGGTCACCGGCTGGGACGTGACGGTCGAGGAGCTCGAGCTCGTGGGCGAGCGCATCATCAACCTGGAGCGCTTGTTCAACGTGCGCGAGGGCGTGCGCCGTGCCCAGGACGTGCTGCCATGGCGGGTGATGCACGAGCCGATCCCCGACGGGCCCTCGGCCGGGATGCACTGCCCGCCGGCGGAGCTCGGCGCGATGCTCGACGAATACTACGCGCTGCGCGGCTGGGACGCCGACGGCGTGCCGACCGCCGGGCGCCTGGCTAAGCTCGGACTCCGCGCCTGACAGGGCGCGGTCCTGGCAAGGGCGGGCTCGAGGGGCCCAGCGCGCGCTGCACCTCGAGGAGAAGACCGGATGAGCGAGTGCTCGCTGCTCGGTTGGCTCACCTTGATCGTCTTGACCGTCACCGGTGGCGTGATCGCCTGGTACACCGTCGAAACCCAGCGCATGCGCAAGGAGATGACCAGACAGAACGCCCTGCACGTTCAGCCCTTCGTATTCGTGACCGAGATTGTGTCCCAGCCGGATGCCCTCGTGCTGCGCAACATGGGGCGGGGGGCCGCACTACACATACAGATTGACGATATCGAATTCGACGTTGATGGCGCCTCAACTCCGGACTATGTGGCGAAGTTCTCGACGGTGGACGTGATTGAAGCAGGAAACGAAGTGCGTGCGACGACTGAGCTGACCCACGTCCGAAAAGGGCAAGCCAAAACACTGTTCAGTTTCGTCTCCGGTCTTGACCCCAACGTTCAGAAGCTTCACGATCTTCCCATCAGTATTTCCTATCAAGACATTCATGGCACGCAGCACAAGACCGAGCTCACGATGGGGAAGAGTGGCACGCGCCTGGTTGGCTACGAATGAGGAACGCCAAGACTGTCGGCGCCATCTACGCCTGCTTGACGCGGGCGGTGCTACGATAGGCCGGCGTCCCGCAACTTGTGGGAGAGCGCGGCCCTTACAATCCTTCCCGCGAACTCGGGCCCCTCGGTAAGTCGCGAACTTGCCCGGGGTTTTATTTCCGTCGCGCTGCCACCTCCGTCGACAAGATTCTTCGTGGTGCCAAGCCGGGTGACTTGCCCGTCGAGCAGCCGACGAAGTTCGAGCTGGTGATCAACCTCAAGACCGCGAAAGCGCTCGGGCTCACGATCCCGCAGACGATATTGCTGCGGGCAAAGCTGGAGGGAAGACGATGACTCGGAGATCAATCGCGCTGGCGCGGCTCCTCGGCGGCCTCCTTACCAGCTGCAGCCAGATGTACTGGCAGAACGGCGATGCGACGCGTGCGAAGTTCGCTGCCGATCATCGCGGGTGCCTGGCGAGTGGCGTGGCCGTCGCCGACAGACCGGGCTAAGCCGTCGTGCCAGAGCAAACTTTTCGTGCCTGCATGAGCACACGCGGATGGTTCCGAGAGGAATGGAGAAGCTGGGAAGTTCCGGCGCGTCGCTATCGCGGGTTAGAGGATTTCCCCTTGCGGCCGATCGCGGTTGATTACCTCCCCGAGCAACCATCGCGCGTGGGCCGAGACGAGAAGGACGCCGCCGAGTTCCGTCTCAGATATGGAGGGCCGCAGAGCACGCCGAGGATCCTGAATCAGTCGCAGCCACCGGACCCGACGAAGCCCTAGATTCTTTGGAGGGCTTGACTTCATGTTAGCCGGGAGCTAACCTTGTCGCCTTCGAGATTGGCAACGATGCTCAAAATGAAGCGACGCGAGAAGGGGCTCACTCAGGACGAGCTTGCGAAACGCGCCAAGCTCACCAAGCCCTATCTGTCGCAGCTCGAGAACGGTGTGAGGAAGAATCCATCGCTGCCGGCGCTGAAGCGGATCGCGAAGGCCCTCGGCGTGCCGGTGACGGAGCTGCTGGAATGACTGACGACGAAACAGCGCGCCTGGCGGCTGATGTCGAACTGTTCAGGTTGGAATTCCCCGCCTGGAAGTTGTGGAGCACCACGCGGAGGCTCGACTGGTTTTCCCTGTGGCTGCGGGCGCAGTATGCGGCCCGCTCGCTGGACCGTGAAGCGGCAGCGCAGAGGCTGTCGGAGGAACTGACGGACTAAAAGGTGCCCCCGCGCGTCCTGCCAGACGCCGGAGCGTGGCTTAGCGCTATGCGTATAGCGATAGCGATTTCACGTGAAATCTGAGGCAGGAGATTTTCACGTTAGGGGAAATCCTCCCGTTGAGCGGGAATCGTGAGGGCAAACCGTGACCGCCTGGCTCCGCCGGCAGCTCGAGGGGCTGGGGAAGGAGGGAGGGTGATGGCAGAGCACCAGGAGATCATCGAATACCTTGAGGCCGCATTCCCCACCGGCCAGGTGCTCCCACCCCGGAGTTATGCAACCGCCGTCGCGCCCGTGTTCCCCGTGATCGAGGGGTATGTAGAGCGCCAGATCGAAATCGCCCAACCCATATTGGACGACTGGAAGGGGCACACCGTCGTTCACATGCTGAGAACGAACCGCGTCGCCGAGACCATGCGTGATCAGCCCGGCAAGCGGGTCGTGCTTACCCAAGATCGTTGCGGCGAGCTGCTCGTCGAGATCGAGCCGCTCAGGAATGCATGATCGGCCTCGGCCCGCCCGGGCGGATTCGCCCGTGGCGCCTCAGCAGCACCGTGACGGCGCTCCGTGCGGCGTTCCCCGGCGCGAAGGTCCATATCCGGCATTGCGACCCTCGAGCCGGCTTCGCGGACTTCGCCGTCAGCGAGCCCGTCACGATCACCGAAGAAAGCCGCGAGCTACTCAGCATGACGACGAGCTGGGGACCACGGCGGTTGCGCGTCGCGGCTGAGATCCTCAACGCCTGCGAGCACGAAGAGGCTATCGCGGCACTGATCGCGGGCGTGGCGCCGAGGATGCAGCGAGGCGCCAGAGTGGACGTGGGAGAGATCCGGCAGGCGGAGGCGAAAAAGGAGTCGGGATTACCGTCAGTTCCAGGAGATCCAGATTTGGACCTCTTGGTTGTCGCTCAGCCCGACCCCGCCACTATTCAGCGCGGCCCTCGGCTGGGTCGGCGCGTGCCCCCCAAAGAACTCCGGCAGCGGCTCCGCGGGGCCGTGATCCGATGAGAGCCTTCGCGTGGCTCCTCGTCGTCGCAGGCCTAGTGCTCGCGATCGGCTGGGGTAGCTACGCCTACTTCGAGAGCGAGCACCGGTATGCGACCTGGTCGAAGCGAGAGGGCCTGAGCGTCGACTTCCGGACTGGGACTCGTGCCGCCGCGATCCGCGATGCCGGCGAGCGGCCGGCGTGGACGGTGGTCGATCCGTGGCCCGGCGTGATCGCGGGCGCTGGTGTCACGGCTCTGGGGATCATCGTCCTCGCGATTCGGAGGCCGGAGCGGGCCCATGACTGACCGCTGGCTTCGCCGCGCCCTATCCACGCAGCGCGGCCTTCACGTCGAGCGGCAGATCATCGTAGCGCTGTCGCGCGAGCACGATTGGCCGGGCGGACTGTCCGACCTCCCGCTGGGCGCACTAGGCCGTAAGCGCGCGCCAGGCCTCGAGGTGAAACTTCTCGGGGAAATGTATCGCCAGCAGGCCGATAGCCTTCAACAAGGCCGCTGTCGTGACGGTCAGCTCGACGGACGCCAGTTCATTCATCGCGGTCAGCCCGGCCCGAGTATCTTGCATAGGCGCCTGTCGCGCGCAATTACCGCCCACCGATAGCCAGAGCCGATGGCTAGGCCACGGCCGGAGAAGCGAGACGGAGGGCACGTGATGGCGAGCCTTGAAATCAGGACAGCCGAAGAACTGAGTGACCCCGCGTTTGAGGCAAGATGGGCTGCGCGCAGGGCGGCCCGTGAGACCGATGTGCTCCGAGGCATCTTGCTGACGTTCGTGGAGCGCGGCGGGCCGATCCACGTCGAAGAGATCGTTAGCGCCTTCCCCGACCGCCCGAGCGTCCTTGACGCGCTTGCGGCGCTCGACGCCGATGACCTGATTCGGGTTCAGGGCGCTCACGTGGACGTTGCGTACCCGTTCGCGGCGGTTCCCACGGCCTTTGTCGTCCGCCTACGGGATGGTGTGGAGCGGTACACCTGCTGCGCCACGGACGCGCTCGGCGTCGCTCCAATGCTCGGGCATCGCGTCCACATAGGGACGAGCTGTCACCACTGCAAGGCGGCGCTGAGCTTCGCGGTCTCCCCGGATGGACCTGCGCCGGAGGCTGACGGCGTGATGGTGTGGTTCGGAAAGTACGCTGAGAACTGCGGCAGGGCGCTGGACTCGCTGTGAAGGACGATCAACTTCTTCCGGTCGGAAGACCATCTGCGGTTGTGGCGAGAGGCGAATCCGGCAGCGCCAGGAGCCGGAGCGACGGTGGCTGAAGCGTTCAAGATTGCGCGTCGTGTCTTCGGCGGGCTTCTGAGCGGCAAGCCCAGCTGAGACACATAGCGACACCGTCGAGGATCGAAGCTTGGGGCGCCCGCGAGCGGATCGCGGTGAGGCGGGGATGAGCGACCAGCAACACTGCCCTTATTTGACGCCCAACACGGATCGGCATGCTGATTGCGCAGCTCCAATCGTTGGAATTCAGCGCCAGGATAGCTATCGCAACGATGACCGGGACACGGTCCGGCGCGGATCTACGCGCCCTGCAACCCGGTCAGTGGGTGTCTGAGGATCCGATTACGAATTACGACGGGTTGGTCTCGGCTAGGCAGCAGCTCAACGTGGCGGAAATTGTGAATCTGCGAGACCAGCTAGCGCATGGCCGCGTCGCCTCAGGCGATCCAACGTTTCCGTTGATACTCCTGAAATCCGGGAGATCTCTTGACGGCAAAGTCCCAGTGTTGACGCGGATCGAGATGACCGAAACCTGGTTCGCTAACCAGTGGGGACTTGTCTATGAGGCACTTCAGACGGTCTATCTCGCGGCACGTTAAAGAAGAAAGGAGGTACTCGAGACGCACTACGAGGCGACGGGGACGCGCGACCTGAAGGAGTACGCCCGCCGCGTGCAGCATCTGGATCGCTTCTTCACTGGCCGGCGCATCGCAGCAATCGGGCAGCCCGTCGTCGACGCCTACATTGTCCGACGCCAGGAGGAGACACCGGTCGGCGCTACCATCCGGCGCGAGCTCAGGACGCTGACCAAGATGCTGCGCCTGGCCTACGAGAACGGGAAGCTCGTGCGGCTCCCGATCCTCCACAAGCCGAAGGAGGGTCCGCCACGAGAGGGATTCTTCGAGCGTCGCCAGCTCGACCTCGAGGCGGGAACCCTGCCTCTCGAGCCCGGGACCACGAAGAACGACGAAGGGCGCTTGGTCTACCTCACGCCCGAGCTCAAGGCGCTCCTGGCCGCCCCAACTCGAGCGGATCCGGGCCGTCGAACGTAAGACCGGCCGGATCATTCCCTTCCTTCCGTTCCTCGGTGGCAAGACTCGGCTCGGTCAACGCCGGCGCGACTTCAGGAAGGCGTGGGTCAACGCCGGCGTCCCGGAGCGCGTCGCGATGAAGGTCACCGGCCACAAGACGCGCGCAGTGTTCGATCGCTACCCGGGAGTGCTACGATAGGCGAGCGTCCCGCAACTCGCTGATCTTTCACGGACGGGCGGATAGCTCAGCTGGGAGAGCGCGGCCCTTACAAGGCCGAGGTCACAGGTTCGATCCCTGTTCCGCCCACCACTGAAATCCTGCACCTTTCGCTACTTCCTGCGCAGTTGGCCCTCTAGTCGCTCAGCCCAGAAAACCCCACAATCCCCCCGGAATCACCCCACGAATGGCAACGAAGTGGCAGCGATCTGGGGGCGGAGTTTCCGACGGCGCGCACGCGAGTCGCGGCATGCCGTCAGAATCGCGCGCTGGAATTTTTGGCGCCCCCCCTCTTCCGGACCCGCCTCGCGGCGATCTCCGCGCTTTCATCCCGTCCTCGACAAGTTCCGCTGCGGCTCCGTGCGCTCTCGGCTGGCCCGATGCTTCCCCGGCGGTTCCACGTGGCAGTAATCGACGCAAGGTCAAGGTGAGATCGGGCCATGAGACCGGGGCCAGGCGACGCCAGACCTCGAGACAGGGGAACGTGGCGGCGCTGGCGCGGGCTCAGGCAGCCTGTCGAGCGGCCCTGGGCGTGGCGCAGAATGTGACTACAGGCGCGAGTCGCGGCATGCCGTCAGAACCGCGCGCTGGAATTTTTGGCGCCATGTAACTACAGGCAGCCACCCATGACACGGAAAGCGACGTCGACGAGCTTCAAGTCGGGAAAATCCGGCAACCCGAAAGGGCGTCCGCCCGGCATCAAGGAGGCACGCCCGCGTGGCTACGTGAAGGCGGCCATCGACGCCGTCATGGCCGCCGCCGCCAGACTTCTGAAGACTGCCATCCTCAGCGGCCTATCGGAGTCACATGGTTCTTCGCCTGGCTCATCAGTGACACCATCGGGCCTCATTGGCTGCACACCCTGTCGCTGCCGGCAGCCGTTATATTCATCGCTGTTGCCTCCCTCGTGGCCGGATACGCCGGTTGGGTCGGGGGTCCTTAGCCTTGCGGGATTGGAGAACGAGCGCCGAGGCGAGGACAAGCCGAACGGCGCGACGCTCGAGAGCCCGCGGCATAGCCCGAGGCTACTTGAGCCTGAGGTCCTCGAACGGCGCCGAGTAAGGAAAGCCTGGAACCAGGCCCACGCCCGCCTCCGCGACGCGTGGACCGATCCCGGCGAGCGGGCCCAGCTCGTACAGAGGCGCGTGCATGACGCGTTCGTGCAGGATGCGCTGGATCTGATGCAACAGCGCCTCACGCTTCGCCCGATCGATTTCCCGGGCCTGGCGCTGGAACAGGTCCTCGACCTCGGGGAGCACGCCGTAGGCGAGAATCCCGGTGCGCGTCACGTAGGCCTCGAGGCGCGTGGCCGCGTTCCCGGCAGTCCCGCTGATGCCGACAACGACGCCTCTGAGCTTCTTCTCACGCCAAGTGGTGAGGAACGCCGCGCGCTCCATCGTCCGGATGCGGCTGCGAATACCGACGGCCTGCAGATAACCCGCCACCGCTTCGCCCATCGAGATGTAGGGGGGATACGGATAGAAGTCGCCGGCGTCGAACCCGCTCGGGTGGCCGGCCGCGGCCAGGAGCTGCTTGGCCCTTGCGGGATCGTATGGCGGAGGGTCGAACGGGAGCGCGAACTCGAAGATCCTGGGAATGATCGAGCCCGTCGGACGCGAGAAGCCGAGCGTCTCTGCCTGATTCAGGGCCTGGCGATCGATCGCCAGGCTGGCCGCGAGGCGGACGCGCTGGTCGTGCCACGGTGATTTCGGATTCCACTGGTCGGGGAAGTCCACCCAGAAGACGCCAAAGGTCCGCGGCGCCGCGACTCGAAGATTGGGTGTGCGTCTGATGTCCTCGGCAACGGGCCCGCCGAGCTGGAAGATGACGTCGACCTCACCCTTCTTGAGAGCGGCGGCGCGCGTCGTCTCCTCGGGGATCGACTTGATGACGAGCCGCTTGACTGACGGCGTCTTCCGCCAGTAGCCGTCGAACGCCTCGGCCACGAGATCGACGCCAGGCGTGAAGGAGACGAGGCGGAACGGTCCCGCACCGACCGGGGCCTTCTTGAACGCTTCCTCACCGACTCGCTCGATGTACTTCTTGGGGACGATCCACCCGGCGGCCGAGGCTGACGTGCCGTAGAACGTCATGAAGTCGGGCCACGGCTCCTTGAGATGGAAGCGCACTCGCCCGGGGTCGGCGACCTGCACCTCGCGGACTTTCTCCTTCAGCAGCTTGGCGGCCCCGCCCTGGTATCGCTCGAAAGAAAACTTCACGTCCTCGCCCGTCACCGGATCGCCGTTGTGGAATCGGATGCCCTTACGGAGGACGAACTCGCAGGTGAGACCATCCTTCGACATCGTCCACGACTCGGCCAGGCTCGGCGTGGTGAGACCGCCTGGCATGGGTTTGACCAGAGCGTCGTGGAGGGCGTAGAGCACCATGAACGGCGTGATCACCCCTTCCGTTTCCCCGGGATCGAGCCACCGGGCCGCGAGCGTGACGTGCACCCCCCAGGTCATGGTGCCTTCGGGCGCGGCGTGGAGCGGACCGGCCCACGCGAGAAGGAGGAGCGCGGGCGCGAATATCGTCTTCACGGGAGTCTGCCGAGACTAGCTGCGTTTGAGGCCCCGGTCAACGACCGCCGTGGCAACTGCTGGTGCTCTATGAAAATGTCACCCCCTAACTGTTCCGGGAAAATGTCATCCCCTCATGGAGACTTTCACGATGAGCAGGAAGGAAGTACCGCGCGCTGGGCTCGTCAAGGCAGCCCTGGCCGGCAAGATCACGAACCAGGAGGGCGCCCGGGCGTGACAATGAGTTCAACTGCCTGAGCCGCTACAGTGACGCTCGGCCAGAGGATTGCCCTGAGCTCAGGTTCATGATCGCGACCGGCGCGGAACTCGAGGGCGCGTTCAAGCCATCGTTGTTGCGCAATATCGCTAAGACCAGCCCCTACATGCACGCCGGGCACTTCGCCAGCCTGCAAGAGGTACTGGAGCACTACAACAGGGCGCCCGCGGCGCCGGTCGGCGACACCGAGCTGAAGCCGCTCAATCTATCGGTGACCGAGCTGGCGCACTTGGAAGCCTTTCTGCGCGGCCTCAGCCGGGCCCCTCAAGACGCCGCCGGAGTTGCGGTGAACAACACGGTGATAATGGGCACCCTGCCAACCGGTGCACAGATCGCACCCGCCTTCCGATGAACTAGATCGTCCAGTCCGGAGGCGCTCCGCGGAGCGATCGGGCTCGTCAGCCGGCGGTGGTCGGGATGGGCGACGTCCGGGCGTACTGCGTCTCGTAGAGCTCCTGGTAAAGGCCGCCGGCCGCCAGCAGCGCATCGTGGCGGCCCCGCTCGACGATGCGGCCGGCGTCGAGCACGAGGATCTGGTCGGCGGCGGCGATGGTCGAGAGGCGGTGGGCGATCACGATCGAGGTCCGGCCGGCGAGGGCGGTGGCAAGCGCCTCCTGGATGTGGGCCTCGCTCTCGGAGTCGAGGTGCGCTGTCGCCTCGTCGAGCACGACGATGGCGGGCCGCTTGAGGAGCACCCGGGCGATGGCGAGGCGCTGCTTCTCGCCCCCCGACATTCGGTATCCCCGCTCCCCCACCAGCGTCTCGTACCCGTCGGGCAGCGCGGCGATCACGTCGTGGATGCGGGCCGCCTTGCACGCCGCGACCACCTCGGCGTCGGTGGCGTTGGACCGGACATAGCGCAGGTTGGCGCCGACGGTGTCGTGGAACAGGTGGGGGTCCTGGCTCACCACGCCGATGGTGTCGGCAATCGACTGGAGCGTCACGTCCCGCACGTCATGGCCGTCGATGCGCACCGACCCTGTGGTCACGTCGTAGAGGCGGGGGATCAGGGAGGTGAGCGTCGTCTTGCCCGCCCCGCTCGGTCCGACGAGGGCGACGATCTGGCCGGGCTCGGCCACGAACGAGACGCCGCGCAGGATCGGATCGGACGGCTCGGTCGACAGGCCTTCGGCCGGCCCGCCGCCCGCCTCGAGCGAGGCGATCGACACCTCCGACGGCGCCGGGTACCGGAACCAGACGTCGTCGACCTCGATGCGGCCCTTGACCGGGCCAGCGGCGTCGAGGGGGGCGGCCCCCGGCTTGTCGGCGATCGCGCGGGGGGCGTCGAGGACCTCGAAGACCCGGTCAAACGACACCAGGGCGGTGAGTAGATCGACCCGGGCCGAGGCGAGGTCGGTGAGGGGTGAGTACAGGCGGGCCACGTAGGCGGCGAGCGCGGTGAGCGTGCCGACCATGATCGAGCCGTCGATCACGGCATGGCCGCCGAGCCAGTACACCGCGGCGGTGCCGAGGGCGCCGCCCAGCGCGAGGGCCCCGTAGTAGACCCGTCCGAGGATGGCATGCTCGACGCCGGAATCCCGCACCTTGGCCGCCCGGTCGGAGAACTCCTTCGACTCGGTTGCCGGGCGGCCGAATAGTTTGACCAGTAATGCCCCCGACATGCCGAAGCGCTCGGTCAGCGTCGAAGACATGTCGGCGTTGAGCGCCATCCGGCGTCTGGACAGCGCGGCCAGACGCCGCGCCAGGCGCCGGTCCAGCAGCACGAAGCCCGGGATCACGACTAACGACAGCAGCGTTACCTTCCACGACAGGGCGAGCATGACGGTGAGGGTAAACATGAGCGTGAAGAGGTCCGACATCACGCTGGCGGCCGTCCCGACGGTCTGCTGCGCGCCGAGCACGTCGTTCGACAGCCGCGACATGAGCGCCCCGGTCTGCGTTCGGGTGAAGAAGGCGATCGGCATCCGCTGGACGTGGTCGTACAGGGCGACGCGCAGGTCATAGATCAGGCCTTCGCCGATCGTGGACCCCAACCACCGGTTGACCAGGTTGAGGCCGGTGATGGCGATGGCGAGCGCCACCGCGGCCGCGAACAACCAGTTGACGAAGCCGGGATCGCGATGGCCCGGCGGCAGGGCATTGTCGATCAGCGCCTTGAAGACCAGGGGCGGGAGGGTGCCGATGAGGGCGGCCAGGACGATCGTCGCGACATAGGCGATCAGGTGGCCGCGGTAGGCGCGGGCGAATCCCCAGGCGCGCCGGAGGGCGACCCGGTCCACCTTCGCCTTCTTGATCTCATCGGGATCGAGCCGCCCGGAGGGCCGCATGTCGGTGTACAAGTGTGCCATGAGGAGTCCCGAGGTGACCATGCGTCTCCTGGGTCGAGCGGTGGCCGGCCGGCGGCGGCGATGGTCTCGTTCACTGATAATGCCGCAGGAATAATGCGATTCGATCGAGATGCCCAGCTTAGAAACCACGCCATCGGGGATGTCAATGCTTCGTTTGCCCGCATCAAATGCTCATGCGTGAGCCTCGAGGCGCCCACGCCCCCATCGAATGGCCGAATATTGCGTCGGTGCTCGCGGTGGACGAGTAGACCGTCGCTTTTGGCGACTATAACCGCGAGACCGCATCACACCGTGCAACTCTGGCGCCTGTGGATAACTGTGGAGATGTGGACAAGATGTGTTTGCCGCCAGGACGTATTGGGGCCGTGCTTACGCTACGGGCGGTCGCTGGGGGACCTAAACCCTGTCGGGCGTCATTTGCCGATTCCTAAGCACAGGCGCGTCCCGAGGGCGAGGGTCGCCCGCCTTCAGCGAATCTTCAGGCGCGACACGGTACTTCTGACGGGGTGCCGCGACTCCGCCTCTTCGTGCTTGCCGTGACCCTCTCGATGACCATAGCCGAGTTCATCGAAGTTCAGCAGCTCGCGCCCGCCGATCTCCGGACGCGATTCGGGCTCTCGCCGTCCTGCGATCCGTCCATGACGGCCTTGACGACCGACCCCGCCGCGAACCGCGTAACCGTCGCCGTCGATTGTCGAGCCAAGCCGGCGGCGACGTCTTCGCCAGCGGGAGCGTCCGGCGAGCGCCCACGGCCCTAGTAGGGGCCTGCTTTGGGCAGGAGGCCGCGCGCATGGAAACAATCCTCGTCGTGGATGATGAGTCCGAACTCCTCGCCATAGCCCGGGACATGCTGGAGACGGAGCGCGCTCAGGTCCATCGTCCTGATCTTCGGTTTTGTCCACGCCTGGCCATACACCTGGACGATCTGCTCCCCGTCGGCGAACGCGATGGCTAGCGCGAAGGCGTCGTCGCCACCCTCCGACGCGTCGACGGCTGCGCCAGCGTCATCGAGATCGTCACGCTCCGGAGCCCGCGCGCTCGCCCTGAAGCCGGGTGCGCCAGCTCCGCGGGCCACACGTGAGGACGTGCGCGTGGTGGAGGAGGCGATCGAGCAGCGCGGTGACGACCACCCGCTTGACCTGCTTCGCTCGCCGTGGCACTTTCTGGTCCCAAATGCTCAAGGCCGAGGAGCGGTCGATCCTCTTCACCGCTTGCGCCGGCCACCCTGTGGCCTACTGTGGGTGGTGTCTTCGCGGCTTCAAGCCCGCCCAGCTCGCCTACAATCTCCGCGCGCCAATGCAGGGTTTCATGTGCCCTGACTGTCGCAGGGACGTGACCGCCACAGTGATTAAACATGTCAGCTCCTGCCCTGCCTTCGTTGAGTTGCACGGGCGCAAGGCCGGCTGACGACGACTTCCAGCTCGTGGTGTTTCGCAGGGTCGTCCTGCTGAGGCCCTGCCAAGAACTCGTGGCGCGCGGGGAAGTGAGCCACACCGACGCCCGCCTCTGGCACCCCTGGTTCCGCATCAACCGCGTCCTGCGCGCGATGCTGACCACGCGCTGGAGCGCGGAAGCCTGGCCGCAGGTGAAGGCCGAGTTCACGAAGGCGCTCGCGCTGAAGAGTCAGTTCGGCGCGCGGGGTGGTTCAACTGACGCCGACTGACGCCGATGTTACACTCGGCACGATGACCAAGGACACTCGGTTCGCGATCGCTGTTCGTGACGATGAAGGCCTCTGGCTCGTCATGTCGTTGAGGCGAGACCGGAAGGGAAACGTGCACGCCTTCTGGCCCACTGGCGCGAGGGCCGAGACGGGGTATAACCCGCACGTGAGCCATCATGCTTCGGGCTGGACGCACTTCAAGACCTTCGACAAGCCGCTCTTGCCGCCGGAGAAGCGCCAAAAGCCGGACGCCTCGTTCTCCGGCACCGAGCAAGTGGTGACCACACCGATCTGCCTCCAAACGCTGCGCGGGACTCGGGCGTTCAAGAGGCCATGTCGAGTGGAGAAGTACCCGGGAGGGGTCTTCGAGATCGCCGCGAGCGAGATTAGCCCGACGCCCCCGGGTCGTACCGCCGTCGCGATTGACCTGGTGCCGCCGGGCGCCCCGCCGCTCATCTATCCCCGGACTGCGGCGTTGCGACGTCACATTTTTACCGACGCGATCCCGCATATCTCTGTCGCCTTGTGGGACCAGGAGATGATGGTCGCCGGGGCGGACAAGACTACCGCATCAGCGTTGTAGTCGGGCGCACATCGCATCCAGAGTCAACGCTCCTGTGCCGGTTCGTGTTACGGTCGCGTTCACTCTTCTTACGTGTTGAAGGGGGTCTGCATGCTGGATCTCCAGCTTCCCGCGCGGCACGACTGGGCCGTCCACGAAAAGAGCTACGGCAAGCTGGTCATGGAGCCCTTCGAGCCCGGGTTCGCCCTCACGGTCGGCATCGCCTACCGCCGGGCCCTCCTGTCGGCCATCCACGGGGCCGCGCCGACGTGGGGGAAGATCGAGCATGTCCTCCACGAGTTTTCGCACCTGCCCGGGGTCACGGAGGACACGCTCGACATCATGATGAGCCTCCGGAAGGTGGTCTTCGTGCTGCACGTCAACCGCCCGAAGATCCTCCGGCTGAAGGCGCAGGGGGCAGGCACGGTCACGGCGAGCGACTTTGAGAAGGACGCCGACGTCGAGATCCTCACGCCCGACGTGCCGCTCGCCACGCTCGACAAGGCCGGCGTGCTTGAGATGGAAGTGTGCGTCGAGCGCGGCCGCGGCTACGTGCCTGCCGAGAAGCGCGAGCCCGAGGCGCTGCCCATCCACGCGATCCTGCTGGACGCCGACTTCTCACCCGTCCAGCGGGTGAACTTCCACGTCGAGCCCGCGGCGGACGGCAAGGAGCGGCTCGTCCTGGAGGTGTGGACCGATGGCAGCGTCGCGCCGGCCACGGCGGTCGCCGAGGCATCGCGGATCCTCGAGGACCACTTCGAGCTGCTCACGAACTTCCCCCAGGCGACACCGGAGGAGGCGGCGGCCGAGCGCGCCGAGCCGCGGCCGCGGACCGAGCGGAAGGAGAACCTCTTCCGCAACGTCGAGGAGCTCGAGCTCTCCGGCCGCGCGTCCAACTGCTTCAAGGCCGCGAACATCCGGACCATCGCGGACCTCGTGCCGAAGACCGAGGCCGAGCTGCTCAAGACGAAGAACTTCGGCAAGAAGTCGCTCAACGAGATCAAGACGATGCTCGGGGCGATGGGCCTCTCGCTCGGCATGCGCCTGGATCCCGAGGAGCTCGAGCGGCTGCGCGCTCAGTACGAGCGCGCGGGAGAGGTGTAGCGCCTCGCCCGGAAGATGTTCCGAATGTCTGCAGGCGCGGACGGTCGTCTGCGCGCTTTCAGCCTGACCTGATTCGTCGCCGTTGTTCTGGATGTATACGAAGGTGGTAAGCACTTGATCCCGGGTTGGAAGCTGAAGGAGCACGCGGAAAACGCGTTTGCAACAGGTGGCGTCGAAGGGCTCAGGCGGTACTACGAGGCATGCCTGACTGGTTCGGGCCACCGCGTGAAGACAACCCTCGAAGGTGACAGACGAAAGACACTGGAATCGGAGCGCGAACACTTCATGTCGATTTACCTGGGTGCTGCCCGGTGAGTTAGGATAGGAAACCGTCGTCCAGGGCGAGGGAGTCCCGGCGGTACGCAAAACAGGCCTGTCGGGGGTGGTTTTAAACGCCGATGCTGGCGCAGCTGGGCAAGTGGTTTGACGACTACAACACCCAGGCGCCACGCTCGGCACTCGGGATGCGAAGCCCGGCCGACTACCGGGACGACATTAACCTAAGCTCCTCGCGGTGAGCAGGACTTTGGGGAGCAGCGCGAAAAGCGCCTTCGCGTACGGCGCGGCCGCCCCCCAGTTGCTTCACCCGGCTAGGCCCGCAGGCGCCCGGATTCAGCGCTTGCGCGAGGCGTCCTTCGGAGCCCGCCGGCCCACCGTTGCCTGGTCGCCGCGGCAAGGCTCGCATTCCCCACCGTCAGTTGGGCCGCCAGGGCTTTCGGTACATCGTGCCGAATATGTCGTCCCAGAAGCGAGTCGTCACGCCGAAGTTGGTTGAGGGAAGGCGATGGTGGATGCGGTGGTGTACCCGGAGGCTTCTGCACCAGACAGCCCGCCGACCCCAGTGATGATGCGAATGATGCAGGACGCCGTGGACCGTAAAGGCCGCGAGGAACCCCGCCAGACCACTCGCGACGGCGTGAACATGGAGTGTATAGGCGACCAGGTACCAGCACGCCCCAGCAAAGCCGGCCGTTGCGAACCACGGGAGGCCAATCAGAAGCTCGGGTGACTCGTGGTGCATCTGATGCCCCACACGCCACAGCGGCATTCGTGCGTGGTACAGCCAGCGATGGGCAGCGTATTCGGCGATCGTCCAGGCCACCGCCCCGATGGCCACGCACGGGAGTGCCACGTGGAGTGCTGTATCGAGGACGAGCACATCCCACGCGAGAAGGAAGAGAGCAACGGCAGGATCTGTCACGACACCGACCCAGTAGTTCGATGGGTGCGCGGCGATGAACTGGACGAGTCCACGCAGCCAAGTAGTGGGGCCCCAGGAGTCGTGCCGCGTTGATCGACGCCACGTTGGGCCGGCTCAGATTGGTCCCGTATTGCGCGATCTGCGGGATGGGAGTCAGCTGGTTGTAGAGCGCGGCCAGCGAGGTCGGCGTGGTGTTCCCGAGTGTTGAGAGACCGACCCGCTGGCCGCCGGGATCAACGACCAACCAGCGAGTCTCCTCTCCAGCTCCTTCTTCACCATCGCTGCCCCTCATCGCCTCACGGGGACCGAAACTGGTCCCGCTCTCCGCAAAGATCAGTGCGGGAGTAGCCGCGGGGTGAACAGCCTCAAGGGGCACCGTCATTTCGCCGCCAGTCGCGCCGGTCCACAGCGTATGGTTGTTGGGCGGAATGCTCGAGGCGGCGCTGAGGCGCCTGGAGGACCAGCCATGAGCCGCACGACAGTGTCGCAGCGCGCGGCGCAGTTCCTCCGGGATCATCGCCACTACGGCGCGTATTGCGACAAGTGCATTGCGAAGGAACTCAGGCTCGGGGCGGGCAAGAATCGCACGATGGCGCGAAACGTGACTTCGGTGCTCGCTGAGATGGATGAGTTCCGACGGGGGCCCGGGATCTGTTGCAAATGCGGCGAGCATCGCCTCGTCACACACGGTCGCCTAAGCGGCTCGAGGCGGAGTGAGAGCGAGTAGGCGCCACCTGCGCACGAGGGGCGGGCGGCTACCGGGCGCGGCATGGGCGGATCGCCGCGACGAGATACACGGCGTGGACGCCGAAGGCGTGGATCAGCAGCCCCCGACGAGCGGGCCCGCGACGCCGCGGACTCCGGCCAGGGTTGCGCCGATCGCGACGTACTGGGCCGTCCGCTGAGGCCCCGCGACGTCAATGACCGCCATCATCCACACGAGCTCGAGCCCGACCGCCAGGAGCGAGTCGGTGACCGAGAAGAGCTCCTGGGCCTCGGCCTCGAATCGCAGGAACGGCAGCTCCTCCGGCGTCAGGTCCTCAGCGCCCACCGCGCTCGGCGCGAGCGTGTTCAGCATCCGCGGGACCGGCCGACGTAGAACTTCCTGGCCCTGCTGACCTGCTCGGCCCGCTCGCGTTCGTTGTGTGCTGGCTCGGGCGCTGCTATCTTGCCGCCGCGTGGACGTCCAACCCGAGTCTGGCTTTACGCCGGGCCGCGAAACGCTCTGAAACCGCTGGAGGGATCGTCGAGCTGGTGACAGACGCCATCCGCGCCCGTGGCCTCCGCGGTATGAGATTCGGGCACGTCCGCGCGTGGGCGCCGAGCGACTCCCTCAGATCAGCTCCGCACTGGCGGCAGAGGTAGCAGCCGTCGCCGATCTCGGTCCCGAGCTGCTCGGGCGTGTAAGTTCGGCGGCACGTCGCGCAGAGCGCCACCGGATGGTCCGGACACAACTCGAAGAGCAACGATCTGAGTCGGACAAACAGCAACACGACGCGCGTATCGTCGTCCTCGAAGCACGAGCCTGTCAAGCCGGGCGACGAAATAGTTCAGTGGAAGGTGTGGATTCTGGTGGATAACTCCAGACCGCGGAACACTCCTCTTCTTCATCTTCTTCGGTGGCTAGCTCTATCCCCATTTGCGGGGACTTTTCCACCGCGCCCGTGCAGCCTTGCGGGCGAGCGTGCGGCGCGGACCAATTTCTCGTGCGCCTTGACTTCGGCGACGTCGAGTCCGTCGGCGCTACGTTTCTCGATAGCATCCCCGGGGCGCTCGTCGCGCTGCAGGATGCGACGGTCCCTCGGTCGATTGTGTTCGCGCACTTGCAGTACAAGTGTCGAGGCGAGCATCGTCAAGGCGTTAAGCCAAGCGGCACCGCTCCGCAGACTTCTTAACTTTTCCGGGCGCCCAGACGCTAAGGCATCAACGAGTTTTTGCTTGAAGTCGCTCTCGTCATGCCCACGGGGCGTCAACCTCGGCGTCAGCCGATACATTGGGTGGGGCAGCGGGGGACCGACGCAAGTTTACGCTGGGGTCGGCCAGCAGACGAAGGCGGCGCGGCGCGCTAGAAGGAGCGGATCAGGCGCTCGACCCATTCGTCGTGGGACTGGAACGGGTCCTTGCAGACGATCGTCTCGCGTTCCGGGTCGTTCAGCTTCAGGTAGACCCAGTCCACGCGGCAGTCCTTGCCCTTCAGGTTTGCCTGGCGGATGAACTCGCCGCGCAGGCGGGCGCGCGTTGTCTGCGGCGGCACGTGCTTGGCCTGCTCGATCGTCTCGTCGTCGGTGATCCGGTCCACCTCGTCGTTGAGCGCCAGCCGGTAGTAGACGCCCTTCTCGGGCCGGATGTCGTGGTACTGGAGGTCAAGCAGCGAGACCTTCGGGTCGCGCCACGAGAGCCGGTGGCGGTCCATGAACTTGTCGATCCACGCCTTCTTGATCACCCAGTCGAGCTCGCGCGAGAGCTGCATCGGGTCCAACTCGAGCTTCGTGAGCACGTCGGTCCAGCGGGCGAGCACGTCCTTCGTCGCCGGGTCGGGGCTGATCGAGTCCACGTAGCGCGTCGCATCCTCGAGGTACCGAGCTGCATCTGGAGCGCCGTGATCGTGCGCCCGTCCTTGAGCTTGATCGCCTCTCTCAACGTCGGGTCGTGGGAGATGTCGCGTATCGCCTGCACGGGTGATTGCAGCGCATAATCTCGATCGAAGAATCCATCTTCGATCATGTCGAGCACCAGGGCCGTTGTCCCGATCTTCAGATAGGTGGCCACTTCCGACATGTTCGAGTCGCCCACGATGATGTGCAGGCGGCGATAACGCTCGGCGTCGGCGTGCGGCTCGTCGCGCGTGTTGATGATCGAGCGCGACGAGGTCGTGG
>WNFT01000541.1_pt1 | contig 31176 bp, 27 predicted proteins | sample 5400191 | NCBI WGS metagenome assembly WNFT01 (sample SAMN13153359, study PRJNA577476) | soil metagenome | isolation source: 80 cm saprolite under Madrone tree | place: USA:California | collected 2016-06-14 | reverse complement strand
TGGACCATATGGGCATCTCATCCGGGCTAGTCACTAGCCTTTTGGAAAGCGGGGGCCCACCCTCGATGCGATCCCTACCCTCGGCCTAAATGCCAGCACAGCACAGGCTCTCACTGATACCCTTCCGAGGCCCAGGTGGTTTTCAGTTCTCCCCGCCAGAGGCCCCTGCGTTTCCAGAGCACTGGATGTGCTTTGTCATAATTCCATGACGGCATCGGTGTAAATCGCGAAATTAAACGGGTCGTTTTCACCCAAATATCGGCCTCTGAGGAACAACGGGATACTGTCGCTGAATTCGTTTGCTAAGCTGAGATAGGCAGAAAATACCCTCGGATTGAGCGCAGAGAAACAATTTGGCAACAGTATCATTGTTGGAATTGGGCCATGTTGAGAGCATCTCTTACGCCTGAGGCAAGAAGTCCTGTGAACCGAAGGAGCCGCCTAACACATCTTTGGAGGATGCTCCCATCCAGCGATCCAGCACCGTCGCATACACCGAACGGAAATCGACGGTATATTTCAGGTTGCCGTTGTTATCCAGACTGCTCAGACTCGGGGGTTCGCCAAAAATGCCCTTGTTGACGGCATTGCCCAGCACGAACATCGGGGCGGCTGTGCCATGATCGGTGCCCAGGCTGCCGTTTTCATCCACGCGCCGTCCGAACTCCGACCACGTCATCACCACTACGTTATCAGCTTTGCCGTGCTTGATAAGATCGGTGTAGAAGGCGGACAGACCGTTGGCTAGCGTCGTCAACAACGCAGCGTGCGTTTGCTGCTGATTGGCATGCGTATCAAAGCCGCCGAGCGTTACATAGCCGACACGCAGCCCCAGGTCTTGCACAATTGCCTCCGCCAGCACCTTCAGTCCTGCTGCAAACGGCCCATTAGGATAGGTGACCGCCGGCTGGTATTGCGCCTGGGCCTGCTGCAACTGGCGTGATCCCTCCTGGGCACCCAACGCCGTTGTGTCCAGTAGCGCCGCATAGGGTGCTGTCCTGGGATACGAGTTGTACAGATTCATCAGCGCCTGCACGCGAGCATTGCCGCCATCTCTATCCGCCGGGTCTGGATAGAGGCGGTAGCTCTGCGCATTGGCAACGGTCGGCACCTGGGTACTGATCGAGGATAAGGCCTGCGCCGTCTGCACCCCGATGTCAAGGGACTTGAACGGGTGGCCCTGCTGATCCACCAGGCCAGCCACCAGCTTGCCCAGCCAACCTTCAGTGCCATTTCCATTGAGGTCAAGCGTCTGCCAGATGTCCATGGCCTGGAAGTGCGACAGGCTCTGGTTGGGATAGCCTACACCTTCGACAATCGCCAGATGCCCGGCGTCCCACAATTGTTTCAATGGAGCCAGGTTGGGGTGCAATCCCAGACGTGTGTCCAGGTGCAACACCTGGCTATCGGCAACACCCAGGGTTGGACGCATCTGGTGATAGAGTGGGTCTGTGAAAGGGATTACCGTGTTCAGTCCGTCATTGCCACCGGCCATCTGCACAACAATCAGTATGTGATCTCCGGCCACCTGTGCGACGTGTGAGCCTTCAAGCGCCTGGGCATGTGCCGAGGCTACCCCACGACTGAAAACGGCTGGCATGATCATACCCGCCGACACGACTAACAGCCCATCTTTAATCATCGCTCTGCGAGAAAATTTCATCTATATGCTCCTTTAGTTGAGCTGATATTCTGGTGACGCCATCAGCAGGTACAGCGTTCCCCGCACACGATTGAGTGAATAGCTCTGGCCATTGGCTAAGGTGATTTGCGCCTTCGCCGCGACGGCATCCCTGGTCGTAAAGTAGTCAAGCAACTGCGTTCGCCGATCACTCTCAATCTGACCATCCAGCAGGAACGAGGTGAAGTAATCGACGAAACTCTCAGGTGAGCTGATGTTATTGGCATTCACTATCCCCTGCAAATCCAACGGCTGGGGAGCAGCACCACCACGCACCGGGCCACGCACGAGCAGGCCATCAATGTAGTTCAGACGAGTCATCCAGGTGCCACTGTTGAGCCAGAGCGCACTGACTTTGTCGCCTGGCCAGCCTGCAACGTTGGGCGGATCAAACACGGTCTGCCCCATCAAGGTTGTAATGCCAGGCAATGTGCCACCGTCACCTTGCATGCCCAGCGCACGGTATGCGCCTACGGCAAATTCTACCGGTGACTTGATGCGACTGCGATACGCCTTCTGCGAGGAGAACTGTGGTGAGAGTAACAAGGTACGCATCACCGCGCCCATATTCTGCCCGCTACTCACGTAGGTATCGACCAGTGGCTTCAGGTCAGCGGCGCTGGGATTTTCATAGACGAAGAAGGTGAACAGTTTGCGACAGATGAACCAGGGTGCTGCCGGGTGGTTGGTCAGAATGTGGATCACGTCCTTATAGTCCAGGTTCCCGGTGTGTCCCAGGAAGGTCTTCGTTAGATCATTATGCGTTGCTGGCAGGTACACGGAGGTCAAGCCGTTAAGATGCCAGCCCGTAAGGGCTGCAGCACCCTCAGCCACGTCCTGCTGTGTGTAGTTGCCCAGTCCCAGGGTGAACAGTTCCATCAACTCGCGGGCATAGTTTTCATTGGGGGCATTTTTCCTACTCTTGGCCAGGTCAAGGTAGAACAGCATGGCCGGGTCGCTGGTAATACCAAGCAGGATGTTGTCAAAGGTATCGAAGGCGTGGTTGCGCAAAAACTGATTCTGGATAATCATGCGCATAAAGCCTTGCCGACCTCCGACCTTGCGATAGCTGCTGGTGAGGACACCATGCCAGAACAATGTCATCTTTTCAAGCAATGGACGCTGTGTCCATGCCATACGCAGCAACCACCAGCGCACCTGTTCAAACGGCTTGTTGAGATCAAGGTTCAGGGCCCTGAGCTGATTCTCCATCGCATCGTCTGAGACCTGCTGGTAGTTGATCAATTGATCTACCGCACCATTGAAGCCGAGGCTGCGGTACGTCGCCAAATCATTCGGGCTGGCACCAAAACCCGCATGTCGCAGCAAGTGTCCGGTCTGCACACTACTTGCCATCGGGCCATGAAAGAGGGTTCTCAATCCGCCATGCTGCCACCACTGTTCCAGCCCGACGCCGCTAGCCGCGGCTCCTAGCCCAGCCAGCCCTATCGCTGTTGCACTAATGAACTCACGGCGCGATAGGTGTGGCTTGCTTGCTGCTAGAGTTGGAGTTGCCGTTGAGGAAGCGCTGAATTGCCCTGGGGAATTTCCTTGCACAGTGCCCGCTCCCTGCTGTTGTGGTCTCGTTGGCTCAGGGTTATCTATGTTCATGAGGCTGTCTCTCGTTTTGTTCTGATCTGCCTAAGTACAATCAAGTTACTTTCGCGGCATCATATCCTCTCAGTAGTTGGCTTACATGCCGCAGAAGTTGTGTGATTGTACTTAGTGCATAATCAATTGACATTTTCGGTTTATTCGTGTACCCTTCTCCTTGTTCAGGAGGGCAGCATGAGGTTTGAGATTGCTTTCTTCACGATCCGCTTTGAGGATACTGCAATAGGATTATTACCGCCTTACATCTCACGATATCTTCTACCGCAACTCCTCAGATGCCTAACTCCTCGCCGCAGGCGCCGGCTCGCGTCTTTTTGTGCTGCGGGCTTGGCAGCCTGCGGCTGCCAAGCCCGCAGCACAAAAACTTCTTGCGAACCACCGTAGAGTGCCGAGCAATCCTGCCTGGGGGGCAGGTAATGAGAGCACGTGTGGTGAGGCGTCCTGAGAAGTTACCCTCTATTACAGAGTCTAACAGAGACTTCTCAAGAAATACTCAAGAAGGAGTAAAAGTTTGCTGAACATCCTAAGCCACGATGAAACACAGAGAAACAACATGCATGTAGGAGGATACCCCTAAGAACCCTGCTCCGTTATCAATCCACGCAGCACATCAAGCAAATTGCGCGCGAAACGGTTTGATAATTACATGCTGCTCGAGTAGTTACAACATTCAAAACCACGTTTGGAGAAAACTGCTGACCGGTTGCAGGAAGGCCTGGGGTTGCTCCAGATTCGAGAGATGGCCAGCGTAGGGGATCACAACGTACTGTGCTCCTGGAATCTTTGTTGCATACTCCTGAGCCACAGTGGGCGGGGTCAGGATATCCCGCTCGCCCACCAGCACCAGGGTTGGACAGCTGATGCCGCTCAGCAAGTCAGTCGAGTCGGCCCGCTGCGCCATACCACGTGAGGCCGCGGCAATCCCTTGTGGGGTCGCGGCATCAATCATTTGCCGGACACGTCGCTCGACCTGGGGTGCGTGTTGGCGTGTATAGTCCGAGATGAGTCGCGGCACCTGCAAGTCTGCAATGGCCGTTGTGCCCTGCGACTCGGCCAGGCGCGCCACTGTTTCACGGTTCGCCTGAGCCTCCGGCGTGTCCGCTCCCGGGCGCGTATCCGCCAGGATCAGACCGCTCACACGCTGTGGGTACTTGCGTAGGAACGCGAAGCTGACATAACCGCCCATCGAGAGGCCGCAAAGAATGGCTGCGTCAATACCTAGAGTGTCCATCAACCCGGCCACATCATCAGCAAATTGCTCCATCGTCGATACCTCTGCCGTGATATCACTCTCGCCAAAACCACGCCAGTCGAGGGCCACGAGGCGATATTTGTCTTCACCAAGCAGAGCCGTGATCTGATCTTGCCACATGCCCTTATTTAAGGGAAACGCGTGCAGGAACAGGAGCGGTTGTCCTACACCATGATCATCATAGGCAAGCGTGATACCATTGACCGAGGCTTTACTGCTCATGCGTTTATTGCTCCATCCGCTTGCTCATGTGCGTGATACGAACTACGCACAAAAGGACCAGATTCCACGTGACGGAAGCCCATCTTCTTGCCTTCGGCCTTCAGAGCCGCAAATTCCTCCAGTGGGACATAGCGTTGGATGGGCAGATGCTGAAACGATGGACGTAGATACTGCCCGATCGTCAGGATATCAACGTCATGCTCATGTAAATCGTGCATTACCTCAAGCACCTCGTCCCAGTTCTCACCGAGGCCAAGCATGAAACCGGACTTGGTGGGAGCAGCGGGGTTCATCTCCTTGGCCCACTTGAGTACCTGGAGGGAACGTTTGTAGATGGCCTGGGGACGCACACGCTTGTACAAGCGGGGAACTGTTTCTACGTTGTGGTTGTAGACGTCGGGCTTCGCGTCAATCACCACGCGCAGTGCCTCGTACACACCCTTGAAGTCGGGAGTCAAGACCTCCACGCGGCACTCAGGGTTCAGACGACGGATCCAGCGAATGGTTGCGGCGAAAAGGGCGGCACCCCCGTCCTTCAATTCGTCACGGTTCACCGAGGTGACGACCGTATGGCGCAGCCCCATCTTCTGCACCGCCTCTGCCACACGTTTCGGCTCCTCCCAGTCTAACCCTATTGGGCGACCAGTCTCCACGGCGCAGAAGCCACAACTGCGCGTGCAGACACGCCCCAGGATCATGAAGGTGGCTGTTTTATGCCCCCAACACTCACCGATGTTTGGACAGCGTGCCTCCTCGCACACGGTATGCAGGTCCTTACTACGCATCAGTTGCTTCAGATTTTCATAATTCTCCCCCTTTGGGGGTCGCACCTTGAGCCATTCAGGACGGCGCTCTGGAATCATGGTTGCCATGGGTTCCTCCTGGCACCCACAAGGGGTGCTAGTTCCTGCTGACACCCGCAAGGGGTGTCGGTTCCTCCTGGCACCCGCAAGGGGTGCCACTACATTTCTACCGGCTCCGCATCAACCTGTAGGGGCACCCGCAAGGGGTGCCAGACTTTGCGCTGCGCGAGCCAGACAATTCTCGCATGCCATGTGCCCTTAGAGCTTATCCGAAAACTAGGGTTTGGCCCCGGACTGAAGGAGCCTCAGACAGGTTTCCGAATAAGCACTTAATAGACGTCAATCTCACGTCCGTAGCTCTGCAATTTGTTGCGTACGGCTTGCAGGAAGCCACCGGCACCGGCTCCATCCAGGATGCGGTGATCGAACGAGAGACACAGGTACATCATAGAACGCACAGCAATCGCATCGTCTTCCATCACCACTGGCCGCTTGATGACAGCATCCATGCTGAGAATGGCCGCATGGGGCTGGTTAATAATCGGCACTGAGATAATTGTACCAAAAGTGCCAGGATTATTCACCACGAACGTACTGTTCTGCATATCCTGCACGGTCAGCTTATTCGCACGAGCACGCTGCGCCAGCGCGTTCAGCTGTTTTGCCAGACCGGCGAGCGTGTAATTGTCGGCATCGTAGACCGTCGGCACCACTAACCCCACATCAGTAGCAATCGCTATCCCTAGATTGATACGCTTTTTGACGATGATCTTGTTGTCTTCGGTCCAGCTCGAATTGATCATGGGGAATTTGCGAATGCCCTCGCAGACGGCTTTCATCACAAAGGGCACATAGCTTATACTGTAGCCTTCGCGGTTGCGGAACTCTTCTTTGTGTTTCTCCAGCCACCTTGCGATGTTGGTCATATCGACCTCTACTATTGTCGTGGCATGCGGAGATGTGCGCTTACTCCGCACCATATGCTCGGCGATGGCCAGACGCATACGGCTGGGCGTGACTACTTCGATATCTCCACCCGCTCCCAGCGCCGTGTAATCTGCCGCTGTCGCTGTGTAGGCAGGTTGCGGAACTGGCTGAGCTGTTGGAGCAGCGATTGGAGCGGGAGGTGGCACGGTTGTACTGGGTGCGGCATATGGTGTGCGCGGGGTTGCCGCTGCTTGCAGTTGCGCAACATACGCGAGGATATCCCCTTTGCTCACGCGACCACCTGTGCCCGTTCCCGCAATTATATGCAGATCAACGCCGTGTTCGCGGGCCAGGCGGCGTGCTAACGGCGAGATGCGCTGCCGTCCTTCTTCCTCTACATGAGTTTGTGAGGCTGCACTTGCCCCATCGCCCGTGCTTGCTGGTCTCGCTTCTACCACAGGCCTGGTTGCTTGTGCGGAGCTTTTCAACGGAGCCGCATCCGGTCCAGGTGCTGGTTCCGGCGGTGGCGAGGCCGATACATCGGCATTCTCCTCAATGAGTGCGATGTCGCTACCCACGGGTACCGTTTCGTCTGTTTGAACGAGGATTTTTGCCAGGCGACCAGCGATGGGCGATGGCAACTCAGCGTTAATTTTATCAGTAACGATCTCAGCCAGCGATTCGTCTCTCTCGACCCAATCGCCCTCCTGCTTGAGCCAGGTACCCACTGTTCCTTCTGCGACCGATTCACCTAAACGTGGCATTTTTACGGGTGTTGGCATCCAGCGCTCCTTTGTGTGTTCAGCTGCTTCAGACATTTTATCACACTTTTGATGGACGGCCTATGGATGTTTCGGACGCGCTTATTGATTATCTGTCAGACACCTTGCAAGAGATGAACTTGCTCAGCAAAGAAAGATGGCCAGTGATGGCTATCTCGTTTTTTGTGGTCAACTTCACTGTGTGGTGAACCAAGGTATGTGAGCATAATCAGTACAGACACACCATGTGGGGGTCTGGAGAGTTCGCTGCTCTTCCAGCCAGCCCTCTCACATGTTGTGTCCTATTGCATTGTACGTTATGAGGAGCGGAAAATCGGTTACTGTCCTTGCTATCGTGCGTGTTGTGCATGACAGGCACAAGGTTGAACCGTCAATTGCATCCTATGATGCCGCTTGTTTCAATCAAGGCAAGTAGATCACTTACCTTGAAGGGCTTTTGCACGATGGGTAGATCGGGATGGCTCGCGCCGATGCGTTCCAACTCGCGCAGACTGGCTCCTGAGATCACGATGAGCGGAAGTCTTTCCTTGGGGAGGATGGCTCGGATGGCGTCGATGACCTCAAGGCCAGACATATCTCCAGGCAGGTAAAAGTCGACGAGCACCAGGTCATAGGGGAGAGGCTCAGACACGCTTCCCTCTGCATCGAAAAGGCGCGCGAGGAGGGAAGGACCGTCTGTGTGATGGGAGACGGCATGTCCTGCCATTTCGAGCGCCGTTGTGAGCCAGTCCACGATGGCTGGGTTGTCTTCCAGTAAGCCAATGCGCATACACAACACCTTCCTCCAAAACGGTATGGCTTTTCTCTGGTCTGATGCGATGGATGAGCTGCCTCGATGGGGATCATGCTAGTTGTCTGTCTTCCGGCTCATCTAATAACTACTACGACACAGCAGTTTCACTGGATGCGTTTTTGATCGGCAAAAACGTGTCACATCAGGTACTACAGGAGGCAAAGGGGGATTCTCCGACTCCTGTGGTGCTGTTAGTCGATGAGCGAGTACCTTTTGCTGTTTCAAGGAATGATCTGGGTTTGGGACAACTCACGAATGTCGTCCGTCACTGGCATCACCACCCGCCTCATCACTGGGGCAGATAACACCATTGAGGTCGTGAGCTGGCCATGTGCCGAGAGTTGGTCGATCAATGCTTCCAGGTGCTCGACCGATGCTGCCATGACCTTCATGATGAGCGAATCGCTACCCGTCACACGATAACATTCCAGTACCTCGGGAACACCCTGGGTAAAAGCAGCAAAGCGGCCACACCGCTCTCCAGAAAAGGTACTCATGCGAATAATAGCCGTGATGGGAAAACCGATCTTGGCCCGATTGACCTCGGCATGATAGCCGCTGATAATACCAGCGTCTTCCATTTTCCGAACCCGCTCCGCGACGGCGGGTGCCGAGAGTCCAACCCGTTGTCCCAGTTGTGTGTAAGAAAGCCGCGCATCTTGCTGGAGTGCCTGCAGGAGTTGCCATCCCGTGCTGTCGAGCAATTTTTCAGTTTCTAATGTCATGTGGCACCTTTACCTTGCTATTGTAACTCTTTCCGCGAAAACGCCTTTGCTTTTCTCTGTATTATACCAGACGTTGCGAGTACAATTGTACCAGGTGGGTTGATGAAGATAGACTTCATGACACACTCGAAGAGCAATCAATAGCGAATAAGGAGAAAACAGTATGTTCACTATTATCATGGTACTCGCATTGTTTCTGATCCTGGATATAGCAGCCCTGCGTTGGGGCGTTGACAGTTCTGAAAGCGTTGACAGTTGCGAATGGGAGCGCAGATGGCATTGGTATAACCATGTTGATGCCCAATGAGCAGAGTATTCAGCACGTTAAGTGCCTTCACCACTGCTCCTGCACCAGGCCCAGCTCACGTGAGCGCCGCTTCGGCGCTCCGTTGAGCTAGCCGTTTCTCAAGCCTCCAGCCTTCCAGGCGTAGAGTTCCTGACTTCAGCAGCGCGAATTTCGTTGCGCAAGCGCCGAATACGTTTCCGGTACGCATCCTCTGGCTGGCGGTACCCCAACTTCGGCTTGTCGCCCATTTGCACATGCCACTTGCGAAAAGCCAACCCTATCTCGGTTTGATAGAGCGCCTTCACACGCAACCACTGCCTGATACCACTCTTGCGCAGGACACGCCGCTCTTCTTTCGTACGCTGGAACGAGTTTTGCAGCAGCGCATACTCATTGACCAGCACCACGCCATTACTTACCTCTGCCGCCAGAAACTCGCGGATCACTGCCGCCTCGTGTGCCAACCCCTTGACGAGAATGTAGAGCAGCGCCACCTGCGCCAGGAAAGGGGGAATGTAGTCGCCAATAATGGCAATCAGGGAAAACAGCGCAACATTATTATCGTCAGGGGAAGCAAGGATAGCAGCCCCAGCCTGGAAGTCAACAAAATCGTAGAAGCTGTGCAGCCCCACCGCGATCGCATACCCCAGTAACGGAATAGCGATCTGCTTCCAGCGCACCCGTGTATGCCGGACGTAGCCAAGTGCTGCCCCAAAGCAAGCAGTAAAGGTGGAATGACTGAGCCAGCCGAGCACAATCCTTCCGACTATAAGAAACACGAGTGTGTTCTTGGCATTGGCAAAATAGCGAAAATTTTCCACAAAGGCAAAGCCTGCACCAATCAACGCGGCATAAACGATGCCATCGGTCACGTTATCGAACTCGTCGCGCAGGATGATAAAGAGCAAGATCAGGCCCAGACCCTTGACCGTCTCCTCGGTCACGCCAACGGTCAGGCCGTTGAGGGCAGAGTGTATCACCTCACTGGTAGCTGGCCCCAGCAAATTTTGCAACACCGTGTCAAGATTCTGCTCAACAAAGAAGGCCGATGGAATGGCGATGATGGCTCCCCACAAGAAGGCCGCCAGGCGCAGAAACCATGGCTCACGCTCGTAGCGATCCATGAAGTTGACCAGCAGGTTGATGCCGATAGCAGGCAAAAGCGGTATGGTCAGCGCTGCCAGGATACCCGATACGCCATTCTGTGCTAAGGCCGAAATTCCCACGACGCCGTTGAGTACAATGGTGATGGCGGCACTCATCAACAGAATAGCCAGGCCGCCGCCTGCGATGAGCCAGCGCGTGCGTACGCCCATGCGCTGCGGTAATGCAAATTGCATTGTTATGCCCGCACCAAGCACACTCTCTTCCTCTTCATCCCACGGTTGCGCGACCAGTTCAGGTTCGGGCTGCACAGGAAGCGCCGAGGACCAGTGGGTGTCTTTCTGTCCATTCTGTTTGTCAGTAGAGGTTGAGTACAGTGTGAGTTCCTGCCAGGAGCCTTGTTGTGGCTGTGCAGGCAATTGCGCTCGTGGAGCAATGTTTGACCCACCCGGACCATCGTGTTGTCCCCATTCAATGGAGATCCTGTTGGACGGTGCGGGTGGGTCCGCCAGTCGCTGCATGGCTTGTGTATCCATACGGCTGATGTCGTCAGTCGCTGGCAGATCACGGGAATCAGGAGCTGTTTCCGAGAGCAGGGTTTTCTGCTCGCCGGGTCTGCTCGTCAGGGGGGCAATCAACTGCAGCATGGTGCTGCCAAGGATCAGGATGTCCTGCGGCCGCACCCCAAGGCTACCGCCACTTGGCACGGGCCGCCCATTCACACGCGCAATATTCTGCCGGGTCAGGTTGACGAGATGCCAGCCATGTTGATCCAACAGGAGACGTGCATGCTCACGCGACACGGTCGGGTCCATTAAAACGATATCGTTATTGAGTGCACGCCCAATGTTTGTCTCACGGCGTGTGAGGACATGCACCAGGCCCTCTTCTGGCAACCAGCCCGCCGGATATTTGCCCTGGGCACTTGTTGGCGCGTTGGCAGGCAGACGCACTCGCACGACCCGTAAGACGCCATAATTCTGACTCATAGTGTTTTCCTGGCACTCAGCATAGCTAGCGCTGTAGCTTCTTTCTACCTTATATTCTACCCCCACTATACCAGGTTATGAGGACTATGCATAGTCCTTTGCCGAGCTATAAGTCAGTGATACACCCTATCTTCCCACCCTCATCGCATTTGCCCCTCCTGCCGAACAGATGTATAATCAGTAACGGTAACAGACGGGGCCTCACCCCCAAAACCTGAGCTGATCGACGCAACAAGAGGAACAAACACACCATGCTACTAACGCTTCCACTTATACTCTTTATCGTAATGACAGAACTCTCGATAGGCGCATTTAGCGTACTCTTCGTACTTGACTGGCGCAACGAAGTCAAACGCAGCTTCCTCGTCACCTATGCTATTATCTATTTAGGCTTGACAGGCCTGACCTACCTCCTTCAGCAGAGCTTCTCGTCGCCAGAGCTGCTCAACACCTTTGCCTTGCTCGACAAAGCCTGGACAGGCTACCTTTCTCTGCCCTTATTCCTTTTCTTGCTACTTATGCTGCCCTACAATCTCTTCCTCTGGCTCGATCGCAATGCAGGAGTAGGTGGCAAGCAAAAAGAGGCGACATTGCCTTCCCGGCTACGTTTGCTACGCCTCACCAGTGGAGGATTGACCGTCCTGGCAGGCCTGGTCACACTCTTCGTCATGGCCATGATCTACCGGCCTCTTGCAGCGGCAAACCTGGGGGGAGTATTTACCGTCGCAAGTTTCTTTGCTGCTGCACTGGCACTCGGGGGCGTGATGACAGCCATGTGGCTGGGACACTGGTATCTCGTCACACCAGCCCTTTCGGAGAAGCCACTACAATTTACGACGACGCTAGTGCTGCTCGCCGTCCTGGCACAGGTCATCTTCGCCGTCACGGCTGGCCCCGCGACAACCTACGCCAACATCCCTTCTACGGCAACACCGACCGTCACCGTGACACCCACCACGACAGTCCCAGCGGCGACGGCCACGACAAACGCGCAGACCCGGCCAGGTGGCGCGCCCGTGGTCGCACCGCTGAGCACCGACGCGATTGGCTGGCTGCGCATCCTGGTCAGTTTCGTGATACCCTTGGTCCTCGGCGGCCTCGCCTGGAAGTTGATCCGTGACCGTTCATTTCAGTCCGCCACCGGAATGCTCTACCTGGTTGTTGTGTGCGCACTTGCAGGCGAAGCCATTGCACGAGGACTGTTTTTGATGGGGTTGTGAAAGGCCTCGACTACAGATTGGAACGCCGGGCTTTTTCGCGATCCTTCAGTTCGCGACGCAGGATTTTGCCCGAAGCGACCTTGGGAATGGCATCAATGAACTCGATCAGGTGGATCTTCTTGTAACCCGCCAGCTTGCCGTTGGCAAAGGTCAGGATATCGTCAGGCGTGACATCATGTCCTTGACGAATGACCACAAAGCCCTTGGGTAGTTCACCCGCCTCGTCGTCAGGCACACCAATCACCGCCGAGTCCATCACAGCGGGATGCTCCATGAGTAGAGACTCCAGCTCGGCGGGGGCGATACCGAAGCCCTTGTACTTAATCATCTCCTTCTTGCGGTCGACGATATAGGTGTAGCCGTCGGCATCGACATGGCCGATGTCGCCAGTGTAGAGCCAGCCATTGCGCAAGGCACGGGCAGTCTCTTCGGGAGCTTTCCAGTAGCCCTGCATGATCTGTGGGCCACGAATGATGATCTCGCCGTCTTCGCCGGGAGGCAATTCGTGCTCGCCCGTCTCAATGTCCACAATCTTTTGTTCGGTGTTGTGGACGGGCATACCGACGCTATCAATGCGTATCAATGCAGGGTCACCCGGCTGTGCGTGTGTGAGAGGAGAAGCTTCGGTCATGCCGTAGCCCTGCACCACCACAATCCCCGACTTTGCCTGCAATTTGCGCGCCGGATCAAGCGGCAAGGGAGCCGCGCCAGAGAAGATATATTTGACACTCTTCATCTTGCTGAGATCGATGGGGGCATTGGCCAGGACCAGCACGATCGGTGGCACGGCAAAGTAGTAAGTCACATTGTGTCTCTCACACAACTCCAATGACTGGAGCAAGTCGAAACGTTCCATGATCACCTGCGTGCCCCCACACGCCAGGAAACCGCCTGTAAGCATCACACCATAGATGTGGTAGAACGGCAAGAAGATCAGTGCTACATCGGTGATGTTGGTGCGGAGAGCGGTGGTGAATTGGAGATTATTGCTGGTCAGATTGCGGTGACTGAGCAATGTCCCTTTGGGGAAACCGGTGGTACCAGAGGAATAGGGTAATGCCACGAGATCATCGCCACTGATCTCGACATGCTTGGGAGGGTTCGGCGAGGACTCGCGCATCAGCCTGGCAAAAGTGGTGGCGTTGGGCAGGCCTTCGGGAACCCGCTCACCTGTGACAATAATGTGTTTGAGATTGGGCAGCGATTTCTGATTCAACACGAGCTGAAGCAGCGGCAGCAACTCTCGCTGAATCACGATGGCTTTGGCTTCCGAGTTCTCAAGCTGATAGCCAATTTCTCGCTCTTTGTAGGCAGGGTTCATCGGACTGGAAACAGCGCCGATCGAAGCGGCAGCAATGAAGGAGATGGGGTACTCCGGTCGATTCGTCATGAGCAGGCAAATACGATCACCCTTCTTCAACCCCAAATTGTGGAGACCATTGGCGATACAGTTGACCATCGAGACCACTTCACGGTAGGTCAAGATAAGATCGTGGTAGATTATCGCTGGACGGTCGGGATTGCGCTCAGCGGCTCTACGCAGGAGGTGGTCATAGGGGACATCCGGGAAATGGACCGGTGGACGAAATAGTTCAGGCGCGATCATTTTTGCAGACATACGGGTCCTTTCTGTCTCAACAATGAGCAATACTGAGCAATTGCGAGCAATACAGGGCACCAGGAGGCATGAATCAGCTACAGCTCCATGCCTGTTGTGCTTCGTAGCATACTCCAGTTACGTCATGGGGTCAAGTCCCACAAATAAAAGGGGTGCGCGTGAGATTGTTGCGCGGAGCCAAACCACCCAACCCCAGGGCGGAGCTTGCCTCCGCCCTGCTCCAGGACCCTCCTTGCAACAACCTTACGCACACCCAAATAAAAGCCTCTTGACAAAACGTACTTTCTCTAAGCCAGCATGTCTAACTTGTGGTAAGATATGAAGGGCTAAACCATACTGATAGTGTCTGGCACAAACGATATGGATAGTATACGGACGAGCCGAATCATTACCAAATGCTAACCCAACACGAGAAAAACAGTTGGAGGATGGTTGTATGAGTACGCAGGATACTAAATCTCCTCAGACGAGGGGCACAAGACGTATGGTGCTTACCACGGCTCTGATCTTTCTCCTTGGGTTTTCCGGTCTGCTCACGATAACAATTGCTCATGGGGCCAGTAACGTACCCGCAGTGCGCAAGCTCGCTTACCCAAATGCAGCCTGGTCAATATCGTATCCCGGATCACAGCCAATAGCAAAGTTGATACCGCGAGCAGATCCGACACCAACTGGGCCATTGACTCCTACGTTACCACAGGTAATAGCGACTCTCAGGGCACAGAACCGCCTGCTTTACAGCGGGAATGCTTCCTTACCGGAAATCGCGCTGACTTTTGACGATGGACCAAACCCCTACTACACGCCGAGCGTACTCAATATTCTTCAGCACTACCAGGTACAGGCTACCTTTTTCTGCATTGGACGCCTGGCGGCCGCCTATCCCCAGCTGGTTCGGCAAGAATTTGCTGCTGGGTATACGATAGGTAACCATAGCTGGTCACATCCGAAAATGGCATTCCTCGCGCCTGCGGCGATCCAGTTTCAAATTTCCAGGGCCTCTGATGCTATTGAGGCTGCCATAGGGGTGCGACCGACATTCTTCCGTCCACCCTATGGTGCCATGAGTGTTCAGCTATTGACACAGGTCTATTATGATGGCCTAACGGCGGTAATTTGGAACGATGAGGCACGAGATTGGTCAAGACCAGGCGTGGATGTGATCATCCAGCGTATTCTTGGGCTCGCTCGTAATGGTGCGATTATTCTGCTGCATGATGGCGGGGGTGATCGTTCGCAGACGGTGGCAGCACTGCCTGTGATAATTGCGGTACTCAAAGAGCGTGGCTTCCAATTTGTGACGATACCACAGATGATCGCGGACTTGCATCAAGCAAAGAGCGTTGCGAGCGGCAGCATACCTCCGACAAATATCATCCCGTCCCCTCTGACACTCTCTACAGCATGGCGGCGTGGGCAGGACACATGATATAGTATGCAAAAAAGGCGAAGGGGGTAGCACTCTCGTGGCCCGACTGGATGATGTTAATCTCGCTGAGCGTCTGCTTTTGAAAGCATATCCCTTCAATCACTATGGCCCCCGGCCGAATAACCCGGTGACGACTGCCATGACCCCACTACGCAAGCCACTGTCAGCATGCAGGGTGGCATTAGTAACGACCGCCGGCCTGAGCCTTCCTGACCAACCTCCGTTCGACCCCACGATCCGTGTTGGCGACCATTCGTTTCGTGAATTTCCGGGTGACATCTCGCCACAGTCGCTGGAGATGAATCACCGCAGTCGGGCATTTGACCAGACGGGCATTTTGCGTGACCGCAACCTGGTTCTGCCCCTGGACCGTTTACGAGAGATGCGCGAACGGGGAGAAATCGGCACCACTGCTGCTCACCACTACAGTTTTATGGGCTCCATTCCCGGGCCGAGGAAACTGATACAAAACTCCGCACCAGAGGTAGCTCGGCGTCTTGCTGCTGATGGGGTTGACGTGGTGCTGTTGACGCCTGTCTGACCCATGTGCAATCAGTCCGTGGGTCTGATCCAACGTGCCATCGAATATGCGGGTATAACGACGGTTTCCATTTCGTTGCTGCGCGAGATTACGGAGAAAACCCGCCCACCACGTGCTTTATTCGTGCCCTACCCGCTTGGCTATCCCCTCGGTGAGCCGAATAACCCTGACCTGCAAACACGCATTATGCAAGCCGCCTTTGCGCTCTTGCCGCGCACGGATGCTCCTGTGTTGGAGTCTTTCGTTCGTTAAAGCTGCTTCACGGGTTGGCACACCAGGCCAACTCTTCCACACTATGCTATAATCGGCGTAGAGCCGTACCACTCTACAATACCTCAAGAAGGGAGCCTCATCATCATGGCAAACCAGGCAGAGCAGATCGATGCAATCATTATTGGAGCAGGACACAACGGGCTCGTTGCGGCAGGATACCTGGCGCGAGCGGGGAAAAAAGTCGTCGTCCTGGAAAAACGAGACCGCGTAGGGGGAGCATGTACACTCGAAGAGCCCTTCCCTGGCTTCACCATGTCTCCATGTGCATACGTCGTCAGCCTACTGCGACCTGAGATTATCCGTGACCTGGAACTGCACCGCTATGGTTTTGAGGCCTATGTCAAAGACCCACAAATGTTTGCACCTTTCTTGGATGGGAACTACCTCTTTTTGCGCGCCAGCACAGAAAAGACAGTGGAAGGGATTGCCCGGTTCTCACCGCATGATGCCAAGGCTTACCCAGAGTTTTTACGCTTTTTTGAGCGTGCCTCAGAAATCCTCAATCCTATTTTACTGGAAGAGCCACCATCGGTAGCCGATCTGGCTGCCCGTTTTCGCGGCGAGGACGAAGAAATCTACGGTCGTCTGATGTTCGGCAACCTGTATGATATGCTTGCCGACTACTTTGAATCGGACTACATGCGCGCAGCCCTGGCGGGCCAGGGTGTGACCGGCACCTTCATCGGCCCGAAGACACCCGGCTCGGTCTACGTCGCATGGCATCATATGCTTGGGGAGGTCAACGGTGTGCATGGCGTGTGGGGCTATGTACGTGGCGGGATGGGACGCATTAGCTTTGCCCTGGCTGCATCCGCCGAAGCGCATGGTGCCGTCATTCGTACAAACGCGCCCGTCGAGAAAGTTCTGGTGCATAATGGACGTGCAGAAGGTGTGCGCCTGGAGAATGGCGAAGAACTGCGTGCGGCGGCTGTGCTTTCCAATGCTGACCCAAAACGCACATTTTTCCGGTTCTGTGCTGACGCTGACCTCGACAAGCATTTCCTCAAACGTATTTCGCAGTTTAAAACCGAGAGCGCTGTCATCAAGATCAATGTTGCGTTAAAAGAGTTGCCCAGCTTTACGTGTCTGCCTGGCACGATGCCCGCATTGCAACACAGCGGCTCGCTGGAGATCTGCCCGACACCCGATTGGGTGCAGGAGGCATACGAGGACGCCGCCCACGGCGAGCTTTCGAAAAAGCCCTACATTGAGGCATACATGCAGACTGCTACTGACCCCTCGGTTGCACCTCCAGGATTGCATACCATTTCCATGTTCACGCAGTACGCACCATACCACCTCAAGGGTCGCGAATGGAGTGAAGAGGTGAAAAACGAGATGGCCGACCGCGCCATTGCTACTATCACTGAATTCGCGCCAAATTTCGCCGATGCAGTTATTGATCGGCAGGTGCTCAGTCCGGTAGATATTGAGCAACGGTACGGTTTGCCCAACGGCAACATCTTCCAGGGCGAGATCACGCCGGACCAACTCTTTTCGTTGCGCCCTACGCCGGAATGCGCCCGTTACCGCACTCCTATTGAGGGACTATACCTGTGCGGCTCAGGCACACATCCAGGTGGCGGCGTGATGGGTGCACCTGGGCATAATGCAGCCAGGGCGCTGCTCAGTGATTACCATGTCGTGTAGGAGGGGAGACCCTTATGGGCCCAGACGCCATCTGGGGGATGCTGTGCGAGGCACACTGTCCTCAGAGAGCATCTGTGTGGTCCGCCGTGTTATATTAAGAGGGACATGATCGACGCTCTCAAGACTCTGCTGGTAAGAGAAACTAAATCAGATAAGGCGCTACAAAGTGAGAAAACCTATGAAAGCACTCTTGGCCGCGCTTGCCGTTTGTATGTTCTTCGCCGCCACGCCCTATCAACCACCTCAGGACCGAACTGCCTGGACCTATGCAGACTATGGCAATCAGGCGATCACGAATATGATCAATGACTTCTATACTAATGGCTATTGGAGAAGCTGCATGTCCGGCTGCGTCACCCAAAACACCGACTGGGGAGCTGACTCGCTAACCTACACGCTCTTCCTCCGCTGGAAAAGCAATAGTCACGATCCGAGAGTGGTTTCTTATCTTAAAACGTTGGCGGCGACGGCATGGACCTGGCCCTCCCCGTGCCAGACCCTTCATGGCTGTCTTCCGCCTTGGAGTGATCAGCCGCTTTGGGATTCGGTCGCACTGGGCCTCGAATACGAAGTAACAGGCCTTCATGATCCGAACATTCTTGCCAAGGAACAAGCCGCTTTCAACGTCGTCGACGGTGCCAGTCCCTCTGTCTATCTGTTCGGCGCTTGCCCCAACATCCATTACCAACAGCCAGGCGGCGGCACGAACCAGTTGAAGACACTGGAGACCGATTCGAATTACATCAAGGCCGCGCTTCTGCTGTATCGCTTCACCAAGAACATTTCCTATCTCAACAAAGCCAGGGCCGAATATGCCGCGGTTCGCCACCATTTCCTTGATCCGAACTTGCCCTTATACACCGTCTACGTGTTCGACAACGCCACGACTTGTAGCCAGGCACCGGGCCGCTTCTTTGCCTCGGTCAACGGGAACATGATTGACAACGGCTTGCGACTCGCCCAGTATACTGGCGACCATACCTATCGCGATGACGCGATCGCCACGGCCCAGGCAGTTGCCAACAACCTTTCGGACGCAAACGGCGTCTTTGCCAACCTGCAGGCCGAGAATGATATCGCCGAACCGCTGGTCGAGGCAATGTACGAGGTCGCGACAGAACAGGAGCAGGCCTTCGCCAAGGATTGGATCCTGGCTGCCGCCTCGGCCTCCGCGTCGTCACTGAAGTCGAATGGTGCGTATAGCCGCTTCTTCGATGGCCCGCCGCAGGTTGGAACCAGCAGCGCATGGCAGTCAAACGGCGGCTATGCGCTCGCGGTTGCCGCAGCCGGGCTAAATCCGACCGGAACCCCCGCGACGACCAGGGCTTGGGCTAATGCCACGAGCTACCCCAGATCGATCAATACTGCTTCGCTGCCTGGGTCCATTACCTTCACGGGGACAGGCATCGCGCTGGTCGGCACCCTGGGTGAGCAATGCTGCGAACCTGGTCACGCTCGCGTGTTCATCGACGGCACAGAGGTCGTCGACAAGACGGGGATCTGGCAGGGCAAGTCGAGCTCAGGCATCAGCATTCCCAACACTGTGCTGTTCGCCTGGCGGTGGCCGACCGCGGGCAGGCATACGATCCAGATCCGGCCAGGCATCTACAACGCGAAGGAAGGCGGCTCCTTCATCGACATTCAATCCTATCTGGTCACCCCATGACCCCACGAGAGGAGAACGACCAGTGTCACCCTGAGCCCTTCGCTTCGCTCAGGGTAAACTCCGCGAAGGGTCTGTCGCGGTCGGCAGCGAGATGCTTCGCTGCGCTCAGCATGACAGGGGGGGACCTTTCTGTTGATAAGGAGATCGCGTGGTAAGATAGGAGGAAAAAGCGGGCAGAAGAGAGAGAATTATGAATCGTTTGATCAACCCTTATCGTAGCACCGTCCAACCACACAGCCGTAAGAACCATCTCCTTATGACGGCCTTATTACTACTCGCATTTGTTCTCCCTGCGAGCAGTGCGCATCAGGCTACAGGCTTTGCTTCAACACATGCCGATCTCGATCTTGCATCATATGTCAATCCTTTCATCGGCACGAACTTTTCACCGACAGCTCCCTCTAACATCGACCCAAACGCTAGGGGTGGCAACGTCTTTCCTGGAGCGGCCTTCCCTCACGGCATGATGCAATGGAGCCCCGATACAACGGGTTTGGCAGGCGGATACCGTTATTATCAGTCAGTCATTCATGGTTTTAGTCTCACGCACTTCAGTGGTCGCGCCTGCATCTCCTATCAGGATGTACCATTCATGCCCACCGTCAAGCCCATCACCACTTCTCCCGTTCACATATCGGCCTATGCTTCGAGTTTTTCACACAGCCAGGAAACTGCCTCGCCCGGCTACTATGGCGTCCACCTGGATAACGGCAATATCGACGTCGCGCTCACAGTGACGCCACACAGCGGCTTTGGACGTTTTACTTATCCAGGCTCATCGGCGGCGACCATGCTCATCAACGTAAGCCACAGTGCCTCTGGCAACACCGATGCAGGAACGGGAGTGCAGATCGTTGGCAACAATCAGGTGGTGGGCTCGACCTCCAGCGGACACTTTTGTGGGAAAGCTAATACCTACACGCTCTATTTCGCAGCCACCTTCGACCATCCGTTTACCTCCTTCGGCACGTGGCATGGCGACAGCATGGCCCCGAATTCACGCAGCAGCAACGGCCTGCGGTCAGGGGCCTACGTGACCTTCGACACCTCACAAAATGCAGCGGTGCAGGTCAAGGTCGGCATCTCGTTTGTGAGCGTGGCGAATGCACAGGCGAATGTCGAGAGTGAGAGCCCCACCTGGGACTTCGAGGCGGTGCACCAGGGCGCTCGTGCGGCGTGGAATAGCCACCTCAATGCCATCCGGGTCACGGGTGGCACATCCCAGGAACAACGAAGCTTCTATACCGCCCTATACCATACGCTCTTCCATCCCAATGTGTTCAGCGACGTCAACGGGCAATATATCGGCTTTGACCAGCGAGTGCATACTGCCCAGGGGTACACGCAGTATGAAAACTTTCCTGGCTGGGACATGTACCGCTCCTTGATCCGCCTGCTGGCGCTGCTGGACCCGCAGGCGACCAGCGATATGGTACAGTCACTGGTGGCAGACGCTCAGCAAGGTGGGGGAGGATTGCCGCGCTGGCAGGTGGCGAACGATAACTCCGGGGGGATGGTGGGTGACTCACAGGATGTGGTGATTGCGACGAGCTATGCCTTCGGGGCTAGAAACTTCGACACAGAGGCGGCGTTTAAGGCGATGGATACGGGGGCTTCGCACCCAGGGACGCTTTCGAGTCACTACGAGGTGCGTGAAGGACTCAGCGACTACCTCAACCTGGGCTATGTTTCGACCAACACACTTTCATATGGCTCGGCATCGATCACGTTGGAATATGCGACAGACGATTTTGCCATTGCGCAGTTTGCCAGGGCGCTAGGCAAGATGGATGCCTACCAGGCCTATCTTAAGCGATCGCATAACTGGAGGAACCTTTTCAGCCGGGGTTACATCAGGCCTCGCGATGCTTATGGAACGTTCGTCAATGTCAGTCCGACGAGTGACTGGGGGTTCGTGGAGGGTGATTCAGCCGACTACACCTGGATGGTGCCCTACGACCTGGCTGGCTTGTTCGACGCAATGGGAGGCAACACGGAGGCGATTCGGCGACTGGATGAACATTTCACAGAACTGAATGCCGGGTCCAGCAGCCTCTATGCCTATATGGGCAATGAGCCAGAGTTCGAGGTGCCCTGGGAGTACGATGCGGCAGGAGTAGCGGACCGGGCACAGGATGTCGTGCGCCGCATCGAGACCCAACTCTTCAACGCTACCCCCAATGGGCTGCCGGGTAACGATGATGGAGGTGCAATGTCGTCGTGGTATGTGTTTGCAGCCATAGGGTTGTATCCCGAAATTCCTGGCGTGGCTGGCTTCTTTGTGGGCAGTCCGCTCTTCCGGACGATTACGGTGCAATTGGGCAACGGCAACCAGTTGCAGATCAAGGATCACGGGGGAACCGGCGATTCTCTGGACGATGTGCCTTACGTACAAAGCCTGACTCTGAATGGTCAGGACTATAAAAATTCGTGGATACCGTTTGATGCGCTGTCGAAAGGGGCTACTCTTCAATTTACGCTTGGCAGCAACCCCAATACGAACTGGGGCAGCCATTTTAGTATGGGATGAAAGACCGGTTAAGATCACCAATGAGCACCATAGCCCTATTTGGCTGTTCGATGACGGTCTCCCCTTGCGCACTCCACACCTCAGCTATACTGATGTTTCAGAAGATGTCATCTTGTAGCAATTAGTATAGCGAGGAGAACGTATGCTGTCAGCCGTCGGCACGGTGTTGTTGTTCAGTGTCATGTTACTCATTGTTGCCAGCTTCATGATCGGTATAGTGCGCGAACGTCAGCGTCACATTGCTGCCCATGCAAGATGGGCACAATTACCGTCCCATGCGCTAGATCGCCATGTGAAGGTGGTTTTACTCATGCAGGAAGGGAATGTGGTGGATGTAGCAGAACCGGCACCTGTACTGATGCTGCCACCTGCGTGGTACAGACGCCGTCGCATACTGCTTTCGCTTGGTTTCCTGCTCATGCTACTGCTGGCGCTGTGCGTCCAGGGTGGCCTGGTTGGGGATACATGGCAGCGGCTGCAAGGGTTGGGCATCAGTCTTTTCGGTGACGTCCAAACTGCCAATCTTCAGGCCACCGGGCATGCCATACTGTACGGCAACGCCTCACAGCGGCTCGCGCGTATCTACCAGCTCGATCCCGGTCAATACGCTACACCTGGCGACTATAATACGTGGGCGTACTCTGCCTGCTCCACAGCTGCGATGACTGAAGTATTCAACGCCTATGGCGCTCATCTGCGTATAGCCGATGTTCTGAAAGTTGAAGCTCAGATAGGAGCCATCACGCCCGCACTGGGTTTGACGGATCCCAGTGGGATTGAGCATACTGCCGCGCAATTCGGTTTCACCACTAACTGGGGAACTTCCTGGACGCTGGACCAGGTGATCGCGGTAGCCAATAGCGGGAAGCCGGTGATTGTCAATTTCCCGCCAGACCGCTACGCGGGTGGGCACCTGCTGGTGGTCATTGGTGGTGATGCTAACAATGTCTACCTGGCAGATTCGTCGCTCTGGAACCGCCAGTCAATTACTCGGGCGCAGTTCTTGCAATGGTGGGAAGGCTTCGCGGCGGTGGTGACACCGCACTAATAGGCCATCATCGTTGGACTGGAGGAGATCGGCTACCACTTTGTGACGATCCAGCAAATGGTTACCGATCTCGACCACCAGATCAGCGCCACTGGCAGCGCAACAACGCTGATGGTGACCCCAAAACAGGAATGATTCCAAATTTGCTTTCTTGAACTCTTGCTTTTTTTACGATTGTATGGTACAGTTTGGTACGTGGTAAATCATATTGATATAGATGATTTGAAGACCAGGTTTGCATGTTCATCAGTTGGCGGGGAAGGCTGTTTGGAGGGTGTTTCGGTGTACGCTTAGAGTATATGTTAAAACTGCTTGTGTTCTGCAATGGGACACGAGTTCTATGCCAAAAACAGAAAGTGAGAAATATGAATGCGGTTATCCAATAACCTCAAAGTAACTTTTGTAACGATGTTTTCCTGCCTGGCGCTTATGCTGGGCCTGTTCTCCTCGACAGGGATTGCCTCAGCGCATAGCGCACATACCCTCAATAGTCAGACAAGCTCCAGCCAGAGCGCCGAGCAAGGGAGAGGCGGATGTCGATTACTCATCATTGAGAAGGTAATCTTCGTGCACTCGCACCCCTGGTGGAACAACGGCTGGAACAACAGCTGGAATAACGGCTGGAACAATGGGTTCCAGCCAGAGCAAGACTTCCAATTCAGTGAAAATACCAATGGCTTCGACTTCAATCACGGTGACTTCAGTAACTTCAATAGATTTGATGAGAATCGATTCGGTGGATTCTTCGTCGTTAAAGTGACCGAGATCAGAACCTGCTACGGTTTCCGCGACAATCGTTTCTTCCAATTCGATGAGAATTAACGACGCGACAGGAAGCTTCTCATGTGGGCTCGCTTCCAGGAACTCAACATCCTGAGGCCGCCTAATCAACTGATGAACGAGCAATGCCAGTGAAGGAGATTTCCTTCACTGGCACTTTTATGCTTGCTCTGTGGTACAATGTCAAAAAACAAGTGAATAAAAAAGAAACAGGAGGTATTGAGAAAATATTTGATGCTTGCACTTGTAGCTACACAGAGACCTGGTGACCCGGTGGAGATCCGGGAGGTCGCCGAGCCCTCGGCGTCCCAGAACGAGGCTATCATTGAGGTCCATGCATTCTCTCTCAACCGGGGAGAGTTGATGTTGCTGTCAACGAGGCCCGAGGGATGGCGTCCGGGGCAAGATATTGCAGGAGTCGTTCTCCGGAGGGCTGCAGATGGCAGTGGTCCACCCGAGGGAGCGCGCGTCGTTGCTTTAGTCGACCAGGCCGGGTGGGGCCAGCGAGCAGCGGCTCCGACGGCACGCATGGCGGTTCTTCCCAACGAGGTAAGCTTTGCCGAGGCAGCGACACTGCCTGTAGCGGGGCTGACTGCGCTGCGTACCCTGCGCTTCGGTGGCTTCCTGCTGGGGAAACATATACTCGTCACCGGGGCTGCTGGCGGCGTCGGTCGCTTTGCTGTCGAACTCGCCGCGAGGGCAGGAGCTCGCGTCACAGGTGTGATCGGTCGCCCTGAGCGTAGCGAGGGCCTGCGTGAACTGGGAGCTGCCGAGGTTGTTACCAGGCTAGAGGATTTGAGTGGCCAGTTCGACCTGATTTTAGAGTCAGTTGGAGGACAATCGCTCGCGACCGCACTGCGCCACGTCGCTCCTAATGGTACGGTGGTGGTGTTTGGCAACTCATCGAGGGAATCCACTGGCATCAGCTTCGGCGACTTTGCCGGGCACGAGGGTGCCCGGATTCAGAGTTTCTTCTCCTTCAAATCGGGACCTCCAGAGAGCTACGGGGAAGACCTTGCGCTGTTGGCGTCGCTTATCGCTGACGGTAAACTTCATCCCCAGATCAGCTCTGATAAGAGCTGGCGCGAACTGGCGCAGGTCATGACGGATCTGCGTGAGCGAAGCATACCTGGCAAGGCTATCTTCCATGTTGACTAGCAAAGTAGCGGTTAGGTAGAACAACTCCTACCAAATCCCGATGATCACTGTATGTTTGACAAACACAATCGGCTTGAGAAGGCAGCTTACAGTTGTGCAAAGATATAGTGATTAACAGGAAATGGTATCACCGCCCGGTCAGGGTCAGTTCCACACGGCGCAGGTAGAAGTAGGCGACACCTGTAAAGATGAGGCCCAGTTCAAAGCCAATATCCATGCCAAAGGGAGGATTGAACAGACCGGCGATAGGACCGACATAATAAACCTGTGCGGCCCCGAGCATAACTCCCCCTAAGCCGATGACAAAGGAGACGACTGCAGCCCATCCAATGGGAAGATTATCGCGGGTATTCCAATCATCGACATTGTAGCGTCCACGGCGAAAGACGAAGTGTTCCAGGATCAGGATGATGGACCAGGGACCTAACCAGTACGCGATGAGTAGCAAAAAGTTGGAGAGCGCTTCATTAAAGTTGGCGGTAGCCGGTACAGCGATCAGCACATAGATCACGGCCCCGATGAGCGCCCACACTGAGCGGTTGATACGCTGGAAGGGCTTGCCTAGCACGTGCATTGAGAGTCCGAGACTGTAGTCGTTCGGTATATTGTTAGCAACCACACTCAGAGCAAGCAACAACAGCAAAAAGGTCCCAAAGCTCCCCAGAGGCTTAGCAGCTGCTGCCAACAGACCACCTCCTCCTAGCCCCTTGTAGGCAGTGGTCAATGCCATACCAAAGATCTCCAGAACGATGCAGGGTATGACAATCCCCATGAAGGTGAGCAGGAAAACACGGTTGACGGGTGTGTCCTCGGGTTGATTCACGTTATAATCTGCAGCATAGGAACTCCAACCGGTAGCAAAACCATAGACGGCACCCCCGAAGGAGAAGAAGGAAGCCACCTCAGCTATGCTCAATGGAGGAGTAGGAACGATAGACATTTTTGGTCCCGCGACAACCAACAGGAGCAAGAAAATGACTGTCATCGGTACCCAGGCATAGCGTTCATAGCGGTGAATGTGTTTGTATCCATAGATACTGACAAGTGTCGTCAATATGGTAATGATGAGAATACCTACCTGTTGAGGAAGCGCTCCTCCACTCAGCGCATCTACCAATTGCCCCCCCACAATCACGTTGACAGCAGACCAACCAATGCATGCCACAACATTGCAGAGCACCATCACCATCGAGCCGATCCAACCGAACGAGAACCGCGAAATGGTCATTTGACGAAGGCCGAGTTTGGGACCGAGCGTCGAAAAGAAGGCAACAGGGAGCACGCCGAGCACATTAAAGATCACGATGGCAGCTATGCTGTCCCAGAATCCAAGTGCGAAAACGTTAGTGGCGAGCGCCCCCAATACAACAGTAGAGATCACCAGATTGGCGGAGAACCACATCGTGTAGTTATCAAAGATGCGAATATGTGCACGAGTCTTCGCGGGGACACGCTCAATACCATGTGTCTCAATGCCTCGTTCAAGTTCTGGAACGGTAGTGATATCAGATGCCATTACATGAGTCCTCTCTAGAGTAATAGCGTTCATGGCAACAAGCACCTATAGAGCAGGAAGCTCACAGGTCGGACACATTTGCTCAGAGTATACCCCTTTTTCATGGCAGGGCATATCCTCCGGTACCTTATTCCTATTTCATTGAAGATCTTCTCTGTTATCTGCTATCCTTACATATGGGTTTCATGGCAGTCCATCATCAAGGAGGTTTTAAGGATGCATGGAACGGGCAGATGATACCTTCTCCCCGCAGAGCACAAGGGGATACCGGCTAACCATTTTTACGCAACTGCGGCAAGCGATTGAGGCTATGCATCGCCCTGAGGAGATGTTTCAATGGCTGTCCTCCGTGATTATGCAACGCTTCGATGTATCAATCGTCCAGTTCTGGACATGCGAGAGCAGCGGATCGGGCCAACATTCTGTTCAGTTGCGGACGATGACTTGCCAGGATTCTTCGCGACCAGCGTATCTGGTTAGTGAGAAGATGGCGATGACAGTCGAGCATATCTCAAAGGGACAACCTATCTCTCCTCCTCAGCCGGTAGAGCAGATGTTTCCTCACTATCTGGCATCGCTCTTGAAACGCTACGGTTTGAGTTATTGTGCCTATTGTGTGATTAACAGGAATGTATACCTTGCCCCAGGAGGGTATGCACTTTCTCACGAGAGGACATCGACAGGACTGACATTCATAGCGCTCCTATTTCTACGGCACTATCCACGTCAGGACATCATTTCAACTATCAGTCTCACCCTGGAACAAGCTATGGTCATCGCTGAAAACCATCGCCTCTTGTTACCCGTTGCTGCCAATTCTGGTCACTTATCACCGCCTCAAGAGGCCTTTTCGCAAGATCCACTACCAGCGCTACATAACCTCATCCCCCGGCTGAAACAGAATGCGGGTCTCTTGCTATCGAGCAATCCATTTGCCAGTCCTGTCACCATTTCGGATAAGCAAGCTCTCCGTCTTTATGAGGCTATAGACAGCCATAAAACCGTGGCCGAACTGTGCAGCAGCATCGGCATGACCCTGCAAGAAGCCCATATGGCCTTACAGATACTGTTGACCTTGCAGTGTATTGAGATATACACACGAGAAGGTCGAGCCGTCGATGTCGCTCTTTTGTTCAAGAACCGTTGAACTGTCCCTAGTCCAAGGAGTAGTTAAGGAGAAACCGTCTTCATGAATGCCAGGCTTATTCCCAACCTACTTGATGTGTCACTCTGTCTTGTTGCCCTTTTCATCTCGGCGCGCTCGTTCGACATTTATTCTCGCTTTCGTCAATTTCGCCTCTTCATCCTGGGATTGTCGATGGCTCTCGTTTCCCTCTCCGCTGCTGCTGATTTCACGTCGAGCTACGTCAAGGTCATTCCCCTGCATACAGATTGGTTTTTGTACATTGGTCAAGCAGTGGGGTTTTTGTTCATTTTGCTGAGTTTAGTGCAGAGTTCTGACAAGTATCTGCGTGGCCTCATACGTCTGAACATCCTGGCCTTCGTTCTCCTGCTGATCCTCCTGCTCTTGTCCCCTGTTCTGCCAGACATGTCTGATATCCCGACACGAACGCTGTTAGGCTTCTCGCGCCTTGTCATTTGCATGCTCATCCTTCTCGCCTACTTCTCTGCCTATACGAGCAAGCCAACACGCTTTAGCCTCTTCATGAGTAGCTCATTTTTCTTATTCACTGTTGACTATTTGTCAACCCTGGAACAGTACTTCGTTCCCAGTTTCAGTCAATATCTTTTTCGCGACCTGGGAGATATTGCCGGTGTGCTGGGCCTCGTTGCGCTAGTTGCCGCGGTGTCATGGGAATGAAAAGCGCTTGCTGCAATGCAACACCTCACGTTACAGCCACACGAAGTGGGCTACAAAGCATCCAACATCGCTCGGATAAAACCCACCGCGATCGCGAGCCAGTCAAATGAACGAGCCCACGCCACCCATTGTTGCTGAGTCGGCCAGGCGGGTCGATAGCGCGGGATCATCTCCCTGGGCATGGCCGTAGCCCACCTGGTGCCTTCGCCCAACCCACCAGGGGTGATGCGTACCATGATGTTGAAGACATTTTCGTTGGGCAAGTGCATTTTCCAATCGGGCATACCCTTCAGCAACGGATCATACCGCCAGATACTGAATAAGGCAGGGTCTTCAGGTGCGCCGCTCGCTGATCGCCGCAGCGTAATTACCTGGCCGACGACAGCAGAGCGCTCCCATTCGGGGAAACGCAGCCACACGGAATAGCGGTACTCGTCCAGGCCTGCCGCAGTGATGAATGCGCGGTACCCTTCGCGTTCAATGCGACGTTCGGTCTCGCTTTGCCAGATGCGGATCATCGCATCCAGGCGTTTTTTCTTCTGCTCTTCACTGAGGTTGGCGAAAGGGCCGGTGTTGGGCAGATATTGCATCGAGCATTCCTTTTCAACAGATGTTCACAGCGTTAGCTCGAGCCTATCGATCAAATAGTCGCGACAAATAGTAAGGCTTTCTTTGGGCGTAGTCAGCGAAACATCAATCTCGACGGTGATCCAATCGTTGTAGCCTACATCTTGTAAGGCCTGCATGATGGGGCCATAGTCGATAATGCCACGACCTAACTCGCAAAAGATAGGGAGACGCTCGGTACCAGACACTACCTGGAAACTCGTCGTCTTCTGGCTGCGGCGCTCCTCAATGACGCCTGCACGTAGGTCCTTGATATGCAGGTAGCGCATACGCTCACCGTAGCGGCGAATCATCCGGGGAACATCAATTTCTGCGCCAGTCAGGTGCGCGGTATCAGGACAAAAGAAAACGTAGCGTGGGTCGGTGTGTTCCATGATGGTGTTTATCTCGGACTCGATTTCTATCTCGGTACCTAGATGGGGATGCACACAGGCCAATACGCCCAGGTCATAGCAAATACGTGCAGCTTCGTTGATGGTCTTTGCGGCCTCGCGCAGTTCTCCATTTGTGGTGCCACCGGGAGTGCGGGGACCGCCTGGGCCAAAGACGAGACGATCCACGCCAATCGCGGCGAGGAAATGGGCCAGGCGCGTGTTGAAGGCAATAATGTTTGCGCGCTGCCCAGGATCGCCGAAGCGACCACCGCCGTAGAGGGCTGAGAGACGCAGGTGATGCGATGCCAGCAATGCGCGAAGCTCTTCCGGATGCTGTTCGTACTTGAGTGCATCTCTGGGAAATGGTTCGCAGGCATGGAAGCCTAGCTCTTCTACTTCACGTAGACCCTGGTCAAAATGCGGTCCCCAGGTAATCAAATGACATGATAGGGGATTGGTCAACATGTTCATTCCTTAAAATTATCTTCTTCCTAGATATGCGACCCCGGGTCTAACGGGTCTGGACGGCTACAGGTGCTGGTCAGTTCGATATGTCGGCCCTCTGCTGAGGCTTCGTGGAATGATTGCATGATGTCGAGCACGTGATAGGCCATGTCGCCGTTGGCACGGTGAAGCCGACCGGAACGCATGGCAGAGGCCATGTCTGCGACGCCAAGGCCACGAGTGTTTTTTGTATAGCCATGTGTGAGTGGCACTTCACTCCATTCACGAGTATGTGCCTGCCAAAGGTAGACAGGGCCACCAAAGGTATTGGGGTCAGGGACGCTCAACGAACCTTCGGTTCCGTAGATTTCGATGCGCGGCAAATGGTGACTCCAGGTATCAAAGCTGGTGATGATGGTGCCGACGGCACCACTGGCGAAGTCCATCAGACCAGCGACATGGGTAGGAGTGTTAACGATGATCCTGGTCCCATACCTGGGTTGGCTGGTAATACTACGTTCGCGGAATGCGGTGTGTGTTGAGCCTGTGACGCGGCGGATGGGCCCCAGCAGTGCGATCAGGGCTGTCAGGTAGTAGGGACCCATGTCGAACATGGGTCCAGCGCCAGGTTGATAGTAGAAGTCGGGATTTGGATGCCAGTGTTCGACCCCATGATTCATCATGAAGGCAGTGGCTGCAACGGGAGTGCCAATTTGCCCGTCGTTGATGAGCTTGATGCAGGTTTGGATGCCACCACCAAGGAAGGTATCGGGGGCGTTACCGACACGGAGATTCTTTATATCCGCTTCGTTCAGGATTGCTTGTCCTTGCTCGCGATTGATGGCGAGCGGTTTTTCGCTGTAGACCGATTTACCGGCGGCCAGGGCAGCCAGAGCAACCTCGGCATGTGCATTGGGAACGGTGAGGTTCACGACCAGATCGCTCTCGGAATCCGTCAATAGTTCCTGGACAGAGCAAACTCTGGGGATGTTGTAGCGCTCAGCCTGCATTCGTGCCTGTTCCATGTCTATATCGGCACAAGCGAGAATGTTGAGGATGTCGAAAGTGCGTAGAGTTTCAAAGTAGATGGAACTGATTTTGCCGCATCCGATCATGCCAAGGGTGATTCTCGTTTTCACGCTTCCCTTCTGTCTGCTCATTCTTGTAGTGAGTGCGGGCTGTGCCGCCGCAGGCGGCACAGCCCGCACTCACTACAAGAATGAGCGAGCCGCCGCAGGCGGCGAGGAGTCTCGCAGCGAAGGGACCTGAATAGTTACGGCATGTCCTAGATGTCCATAGACG
>WNFT01002546.1_pt1 | contig 31202 bp, 27 predicted proteins | sample 5400191 | NCBI WGS metagenome assembly WNFT01 (sample SAMN13153359, study PRJNA577476) | soil metagenome | isolation source: 80 cm saprolite under Madrone tree | place: USA:California | collected 2016-06-14 | reverse complement strand
TCGGCGACCAGCGCGATTGCCTGTGCTTCACCCTGAGCGTTTCGCTGTCGGGCTTCGGCCGCGCCCTCAGCGGCGAGAATAGCCGATTGCTTTTCGCCTTCCGCACGCGTGACCGCCGCTTGCTTCTCACCTTCCGCGCGCGTAATTGCGGCCTGGCGATCGCCTTCCGCTTGCAGCACCAGCGCGCGCCGGTTGCGTTCCGCAGTCATCTGCTTTTCCATCGTGATGCGCACATCTTCCGGCGGATTGATGTTCTTTACATCTACGCGCGTAACTTTCACGCCCCACTTGTCCGTCGCTTCATCGAGAATGATTCGTAGTTTCGCATTGATCTGATCGCGTTGCGACAACGTGTGATCGAGGTCCATGTCGCCCATCACCGCGCGCATGCCCGTGATCGTCAACTGCACGATACCGCCGACCAGGTCGTTCATCTCATAGACGGCTTTCTTTGGATCGGTTATTTGCCAATACACAACCGAATCAACATGGATGGTTACGTTGTCGCGAGTGATAACGGGTTGCGGCGGCAGGTCGATGTACTGTTCCCGGAGATCGATGGACGTCATGCCCGGTCGCGCGTTGGTCCAATAAACCGCACGCGGTCTGTCGACAAAAGGCCAGAGAATGTTTAGTCCGCTGTTCGCCACAAAACTAAAGCGGCCGAGACGCTCGACCAGCATCACAGTCGCCTGCGGCACAATGCGAATGGTCTTTATCGCGATCACCAGCAGCACAATGGCAATGAAACCAAAGAACAGGAAAGCGACGGCAGTGGAAAGGGGATCCATAAGCGAACTCCTGAGTTCAAATTGTTCGTTCGGGTCAAACGAGCTGTGGACTGAAACTATATCGGATCGGTTGCGTGTCCCACAAACTTAAGGTCGGGTGTCCGACAAACTTCAGTTTGTCGTCTTTGCGCACCTCAGTCACGACGGCAACCAACGACAAACTAAAGGAACCTCTGATCAAGTGGATGCGACAACTCTTTGGAGTGCGCTGGCCTGGCAGCGCTTTGGTCGTTCGCGACCTGTCGCGGCGCCGCCTGCTTGAGTTGATTCCATGATGCGGCGACCAGTCGCCACGGACCAAAGCGGCGCCGGGCCGCCGCACTCCAGGGAGTTGACCACTTGTTCAGAGCTTTCTAAAGTTTGTCGGACATCGCCTGCTCGATAATGGCGCCGGCGGCCAAAACGCTCCGCTCTGCAAAAGGCAGCCCCACAATCTGAATCCCAATCGGCAATCCTTCTGCTGATCGTCCCGCCGGAACCGTTACTACGGGCAAGTCGAAAACGTTGAATGCCTGACAATAACTGAACGCGCGAAAGGTGCTTACCGACTGGTCGGCTACGGTTAACTTATGCGTCCCGTGTGCAAATGCGGGCGTCGCACCGACCGGAGCAATCAGCAACGGCGTATCTTTCATCCACAGGAGCAACTCATCGCGCAGTTTGTCCCGTTCCATCCACCAACCTATGTACTCATCCAGCGTCGGCGGTTTTTCATCATGTGCTTTAGCCAATCTCCAGCGCACAAAGTCGCCGCCCTGGTCTTCGTGATCTTGATATACGTTACGAAGTTGAACTACCGAAGCGCGTGAAAACAACTTGAGCCAAAGATCGTGCCCTCGCTCTATCCCGGGCGGTCGACGTTCACCAACTACCAAACCCGCTTCCTGCAACGCGCGCGCGGCAATCTCAACCGCCAAACGAGTTTCGTTAGTCACGGGCGACACGCCATCATCGGAGTACCAGGCAACACGCTGGCCCGCTAATTGATTAGTTTCAGGTTGCGGCGTTGAATTCCCGGACAAGACCGTGAAAAGCAATTGAAGATCTTCCACGCGTCGGGCCATTGGACCAATCGACGCGCCGAGCGAGTATGGACCACTGCTTGGCGGAAACTGACCGGCGCCCGGCACCTGGCCCACCGTTGGCTTCAAACCAACGATGCCGCAGAAGTGCGCGGGAATCCGAATGGAGCCGGCAAGATCGCTGCCGAGTCCGCACGGCGACATGCAACTTGCAATCGCCGCGGCCTCGCCGCCGCTCGATCCGCCCGGCGTAAGTGAAGCGTCTTGCGGATGATTAGTCTGACCAAACACTCTGTTTTCGGCTGTGTACTCCATCGCCAACTCTGCCGCGTTTGTCTTACCGAGAACGATGGCGCCGGCTTCTTTAAGTCTTCGCACTGCCGGCGCGTCGCTCGCAGGAACAAAATTCGCGCGTCTTAGCGAACCGCTGGTTGTTCTCAGTCCAGCCGTTTCGATTGTGTCTTTTATTGTTACCGGCAAGCCGTGCAAAGAACCGAGCGCAGCACCACGCATGACCGCAACTTCTGCTTCCCTTGCCTGCTCAATCAAATCCGACGCGATAGTGACGATTGCATTTAGTCTGGGATTGAGTTGATCGATGATTGCCAAGTGCGCTTCCATTACTTCAACGGGTGAAACAGAATGATCTGAGATCAGCTTAACGAGCGCGTTGGCTGAGTATGAAGTAAGTTCAGACATTCGAGTTTGGCTTTTCCCAAAGTTGCTCATATAATTTCGGTGTTCTGAAAAAAACCGATCACAACTTGCCTGAGTCAGGATCACCGATTTTGACTGCTGATCCAAAATCCAAAGGAGCGCGTGCTTGGGCGTAAAGTTGAGCAGGACTTTCGTTCTGCGCAAACTCCATCAGTTGTCGGGCATTATGCCGCTCGGCATCTTTTTATTGGAGCACTTTTACACAAACTCGAAAGCTCTTACTGGTCCAGCCGACTTTAACAACGCCGTCAAAGACCTGCAGTCGATTCCCTACATCCTGTTTGTTGAAATCGGCGGAATCTTTATACCGCTCATCTACCACGCCGTCTATGGTCTGGTAATCACGATTGAAGCGCGGCCTAACAATCTCGCTTATCCCTACCCACGCAACTGGTTTTACCTAATTCAGCGCATCACCGGCGTGATTCTGTTTTTCTTCATCACGTTTCATGTGCTCAATTTCCGGTTTGGTTTGATACCCGGTCTGAACAATCTGTCCGTAGCGACGCATCCGCAAATGGGTTTTGATATCGTTTCGAGTGAATTCCGGCTGGTACCGATTTTTATCATTTATCTGATTGGTATAACCGCGACCGTCTGGCATCTGGCGAACGGCATCTGGTTATTTATGGTTGACTGGGGCATCACCATCGGCGAGCGAGCGCAACGGTTGACGGGTTACGCATGCATCGCGTTTGGAGTTTTTCTTTTGCTCGTGGGAATTAATGCGGCAATCGCATTCATTCATCCAGGCGGTTTGTTGGGAGGAATCCTTTAAGGCATGGCAAGTGACGGCATAAAGATCGCAATCGTGGGCGGTGGCCTTGCCGGCCTGGCGGCGGCTATGCGCATTGCCGAAGCCGGACATGCGGTCGATCTTTTTTCTGTCGTGCCGGTGAAGCGTTCCCACTCGGTTTGCGCGCAGGGCGGCATTAACGGCGCCGTGAATACAAAAGGCGAAGGCGACTCCACCTGGGAACATTTTGACGACACCGTATATGGCGGCGACTTTCTCGCCAATCAACCACCGGCGAAAGCCATGTGCGAGATGGCGCCGTCGATCATCTATTTGTTCGATCGCATGGGCGTGCCGTTCTCGCGCACGAGTGAAGGTCTGCTTGATTTTCGTCGCTTTGGCGGAACCAAACACCACCGCACGGCATTTGCTGGAGCCTCAACCGGTCAGCAACTGCTTTATGCACTCGACGAGCAGGTGCGACGTTATGAAGTAAACGGCGAAGTGCGAAAATTTGAGCACTGGGAAATGGTGTCGCTGGTGCTTGATGATGCGGAGGTGTGTCGCGGCCTGATTGCGATGAACCTGCAAACGCTGGAGCTCAAGGCATTTCCAGCAGACGCGGTGATTGTTGCGACTGGTGGACCAGGACTGATCTTCGGCAAGTCAACCAATTCGATGGTTTGCACCGGCAGCGCTGTGGCCGCGTGCTATCAGCAGGGCGCGAAATACGCCAACGGCGAATTCATTCAGGTGCATCCCACCTCGATTCCTGGCGAAGACAAATTGCGTTTGATGTCGGAATCAGCGCGCGGCGAAGGCGGCCGCGTTTGGGTGCCGCGCCAACCCGGCGACACGCGCGCGCCTGCTTCAATTCCAGAAAAAGAGCGCTTGTATTTTCTCGAAGAAAAATATCCGGCCTATGGAAACCTCGTGCCGCGCGATATCGCGACTCGTGAAATTTTTCAGATCTGCATCGAAGGCAAGGGCGTCGCGCGAGAGAATCAGGTTTATCTCGATCTTACGCATATCCCGGCTGACACTTTGGATCGAAAATTGGGCGCGATCCTGGAAATTTACGAAATGTTCGTAGGCGACGATCCGCGTCATGTGCCCATGCGCATATTTCCGGGCGTGCACTATTCGATGGGCGGCTTGTGGGTCGACTTTGATCAGCGCACTAACATTCCCGGTTTGCTCGCGGCCGGCGAATGCGACTATTCCATCCACGGAGCTAATCGCCTGGGCGCGAACTCGCTGGTCAGTTGCGTTTATGGCGGGTTTATCGCGGCGCCGGCCGCACTCCAGTATGCAACCGGCGTTGAGCGCAATGGCTCGAATGGTTCTCGCGTTTACGATCAGGAGTTAAAGAAGCAGCAGGAAATCAACGATGCACTGATTAAGCAAAGCGGGAACGAAAACCAGTATGTGCTTCATCAGGAGATGGGCAAGTGGATGACCGACAACGTCACGGTCGTGCGCTATAACGACAAGCTGAAGGAGACTGATAACAAGCTGCTTGAGTTGATGGATCGTTACAAACGCATCTCGATCAACGATTCAAATCTTTGGGCCACAATGGCGCTACCGCATGCGCGGCATCTCGACAACATGCTCGAGCTGGCGCGGGTGATCACGCTTGGGGCTTTGAATCGCAACGAATCGCGCGGCGCGCACTACAAACCGGATTTTCCCGATCGCGACGACGAAAACTTTTTGAAAACAACAATTGCGGAGTATTCAGGAGAAGGTCCGGTTATCTCTTATGAAGCGGTTGACATCTCGCTGATTCCACCGCGCAAACGTGATTACAGCAAGGCGAAACAAGAGCCTAAACATGATCAGGCGGCTGCCAAACCAGCCGCGTCGGCTGACCGAACCTAGTCGCTAACGAACGAATTAGTTACACATGTCAGCACACGTTCAAACATCAAAGAGCAATCGCGTTCCGCCGAAGACGGTCGAAATTCGCATTCGCCGGCGCGCAAATCCCGATTCGCCGCAGTACTGGGAAGTTTTTGAACTGCCCTATCGTCCGAACCTCAACATCATTTCCTGTTTGATGGAGATTCAGAAGAACCCGGTTACGAAGGAAGGTAATCCAACCACGCCACCTGTTTGGCAAATGAATTGTCTCGAGCAGGTTTGCGGTATCTGCACCATGGTCATCAATGGCCGCGCGCGCCAATCCTGTTCTGCGCTCGTCGACAATCTCGAACAACCGATCAAGCTCGAGCCGATGTCCAAGTTCCCAAACATTCGCGACCTGGTGGTCGATCGCTCGCAGATGTTTGATCATCTCAAACGTGTTAACGCCTGGATTGAACTCGACGGCACTCACGATCTTGGGCCAGGCCCGCGCATGGACCAGGAAGAAGTGCAGGAGCGTTACGCATATTCACGTTGTATGACCTGCGGCTGCTGTCTGGAAGCCTGCCCACAGTACGAAGGCGACAATTACATCGGCCCACAGGCAATTGCGCAGGTGCGACTATTCAATATGCATCCGAGCGGCAAGATGACGCGGGACGAGCGCCTGGAAGGAATAATGGGTGAAGACGGCATCACCAACTGCGGCAACGCGCAAAACTGTGTGAAGGCTTGCCCGATGGGCATACCGCTAACGCGCGCTATCTATGAAGAAAACCGCGAGACTGTGGTCCACGGACTATTTGGCTGGTTGAAGGGTTAGAAGTTCCTTTTGCTTCGGCTTCCGGTGGTTCTACTGTCTGCGAGATTAATTGCCAACCTCCGTTCTTGCGCGTCCATAGACGCGTCACGTGCACATCGGTAGCAAACTCTCTATCAGTCGCAAGCTTTGCTGCCTCTTTCGCAACACCTTCCACCTGCACCAGGTCCGCGCGAATGGTTAGTTTCCAACCCTTTTCGATTTCATAAGAGTGGAGGGTGCCGCTTTTGCATTTGGCGAGAGTAGCCTTTTTCCCAATGGCCCGTTCGCTTCCCTCAAACGCATCAGCATAGTATTCCGCAAGAAGCAGATCGAGCGAAGCTACATCTCTTTTCTGAATGGCGCGGCGCAATCGATCCTCTGTCGCACGAATCTCTCGTTCAAGTTTTCTATCAACATGAATTTTCTTTGAACGAGGTGTGGACGGTAAATCCCTAAAGGCCTGCGCTCGCGTGGAAATCGCGGGAGGAAAGAAGAGAATTAGAAACATTACTAGCAGGTTCATCACATACCGTTAGCGAATAAGAATTTGTGAGCTTATAGCCTGATCGTTTTGTAACCGTCAATCCACCAAATAGCTTGTGCTTTCACTTGAACCTCGAGAAGTTTAACGATAGTTGCCTCCTCAGGCTAAACGATACTGTTACCGTTCTTCAACGCGGCCGCTATAAGTGCACCCTCGGCACAAGGAGGATGCTTGCTCAGCGGCTGCTGGCAACCTAGAATGCTACTCAGATGAAACACGCCTTTTATATTCTGGTTTTAGTTTTTCCTGTTTTGCTCTCGACTGTAATGCAAAACGATTCTTGTAGCAGCAAAAAAAACGTCCGGAGCACGCCACCTGCAAAATCGACTGAGCATCAGCCCGAGCAGCCAAGTGCAATGCCGCAGAGTAGCCGTTTACCGAGCGGCAGTTGGGGCGGTATGCATATCGCGCTGGAAGTGGGAGCCAGCAGTGCTTCTTTTGAGTTTGATTGCGCACACGGAGCTGTTACTGAGCCTATTCTGCTTGATAAAGATGGCCGCTTCGATGTAGTCGGGTCGTACGTCGTCGAGGGGCCCGGCCCTGTCCGGGAAGGCAAGGAAAAAGGCTCAAATGCGCGGTATTCGGGGACTGTGCATGACGACACCATCACATTGAAAGTAAAGCCCAACGGTTCGGATGGGATTGACTTTTCATTGATATTCGGCAAATCCGGCAAGATTCATAAGTGCTATTAGCGGCAGACGGATTGCTGCGGTCGGCGGAATCTCCAGTGAGCCTCCCAATTTTTGCCCATCTGATTTTCAATTTTTTTATTTACAGATTACCTTTTCGAATATATAGTCCGCCTGTTTCTACTATTGCTGCGCGTTCCGACTTGTTTTTTAAGGTCTCCCCTTGGAAACGGTCTGAATATCTCAGGATAAGCAAACTAAATATCCTTGCAAAATTGAACATCCAACTTCGCTCTTGCCCGGATTCTGGGGAAGGTGTCTCTTCGTCAAATATGGTTCGCGCCGCCGATGTCCGCGGCTCATATCAGGAAAGGCTAAGAAGATGAAACGGAAAAGTATTTGGCTGGTTACAGCACTGACAGTGCTATGTGTCTGCTTCTTGTTGATGCCGATCGGCCACGCAGATCGCCTTGGCAAAACCAATGACGTTGGCAACCCCGCGCTATTAGGAAACGGTCATCCGTTAGGAAAACTATCCGCCGTCCTTTCCGCGACCAAACCGCGGCCGCAGACCGAAGAGATGTTGGTTCCAATCTCCGCACCGGCGGTGGGCTTTGCCGTTTCAGACCCGGTGAGAGACCTTCCTTCCGCCAGTGTGGAAGTGACCGATGGAAACCAGACGATTGAAAGAGAAGGACATGAGAAAAACGAACTGAACGCCCTGGAGATTAAGAGCGAAAAAGCCTCGGCCAACAAAGCGATTTCCATCGATGGGGCCCTCCAGGGGACAAAGCCTATCGAGACCGAGACTCCCAGTGTTCCTTCGCTTACCTTCGATGGTCTAGCCGACTCTGATAATGACACCCTCATAGGCGGTCGCGTTGCGCCCTCCGACGAAAATATTGATGTTGGGCCCAACGATGTGGTGCAAACTATTAATGCTGGCTTTCGCATTTGGGACAAGAACGGTAATCCCAAAATTGCGCCGAAGCTCATCAGCAGTTTGTTCTCCAAGCTTGGAGGTATATGCGCGAAAACCGACAATGGTGACCCCGTCGTGCTCTACGACCGCATGGCTGATCGTTGGTTCATCACGCAGTTCGCGTTTCTTGGCTCGACTACGCCGCCCTACCACCAGTGTGTTGCCGTCTCGAAGAACGGTGATCCCGGCGGGGTTTACTTTACCTACGACTTCCAAACACCGGGCAACAATTTTCCCGACTATGGGAAATTTGGAGTGTGGCCCGACGGCTATTATATGACGGTCAACCAGTTTACAAATGGCGGCCCCTTCAACGGCGTCGGCATGTATGCCCTGGACCGAAAGAAGATGTTGGTCGGCGATCCTACCGCCATATTTATCTACTTTGATCTGAATCTCACAGTGCACCCCGAGGGCGTCAATTCCACGCTGCCTTCAGATCAGGATGGGCTTGAGGCTCCTCCCGCCGGGGCACCCAACGTTTTTGCTTATTTGATATCTGATGAGTTCGAGGATCCGGGATTCAATATAGACGCGCTGAAGCTTTACAATTTCCATGCGGATTTTACAACTCCGGCGAATTCCACTTTTATCGAGCGGCCTGAAAGTCCCGTTCCCGTGGCTGCTTATGATCCGCGCAACCCTCCAGGAAGAAGCGAAGTCAAAGAGCCTGCACCAGCCCTCGCTACGGATTCTCTGGATTCCATCCCTTACCATTTGATGTACCGTCTGCAATATCGTAATCGGGGCGGTATTGAAACGCTGGTTTCGAGCACCACCGTCAACGTCAGCGGTGTCAACCCGACGAGCAGAAGTCTTTACCAGGCAGGCGTGCGCTACTTCCAACTGCAAAAAGCTAGTCCGGCTGCTACCTACCTGCTTTATGACAATGCGACTTTCTCGCCAGACGCGGGAAATCCGGCAACCGGACTGAACCGCTGGCTGCCGAGCGCTGCCATTGACCACGCCGGAAATCTCGCCGTCAGTTACAGCATTTCCAGCACGTCTGTGTTTCCTTCAATCGCGTACGCCGGTAGAGATTTCAATGCGCTCGGTGGCTTGGCCGGTGAAACACACATGTTTGATGGGACAGCCTCACAATTGGGGAGTGGCAATCGCTGGGGCGATTATCAATCACTTCAGGTTGACCCTTCGGACGACTGTACTTTCTGGACCACCAATCAGTACTACAACACAAACAGCAGTTTTAACTGGCGCACGAGGATCGGCAGATTCAAGTTTCCAACTTGTACTGCCCCCGCGCAGGGAACGCTTTCGGGTACAATTACTGCATGCGGTTCGGGCGTGCCATTGTCCGGTGCGATCGTGCAAGCCTCGAATGGGTTTTCGACTACGACCCTGGCTAACGGAACCTATTCCCTCGTTGTCGCTCCTGGCATCTACACCGTGACAGTGTCGAATGGCAATCGCAGCTGTACTCCCTCTTCGACCTCTATTGTTACCATCACCGACGGCGGTACTACGACTTTTAGTACGTGCCTTTCAGGGATCGCCAATCCGATTGTCGATCCAACCGATCCCTCAGCGGAGACAATTTCCGGTGGTAACGGAAACGGGATTATCGATTTTGACGAATGTAACGCCTTAAATGTGACAGTCCAGAATTTCGGGTGTGCACCAGCCCACAACCTGACGGCAGTTTTAAGCACTTCGACGCCGGGCGTGACGATTACTCAGCCGAACTCACCGTATCCGGACATGACGATTGACGCTTTTGGAACCAACACGGTGCCCTTCAGGGTCAGTACTTCGCCGAGTTTCGTCTGCGGCACTACACCTGCCTACCTGCACTGAAGTCCAGCCGGATACAATTGTCAACGGCAGTCTTGATCCAGCCGATCCCGACTCGGCGCAAGGTCGCATAGGACGTAACGGCGTTGCCAGTTCGTGCGGTCTCGCCAAGGCTTGTCCCGGCCCCCTCGGCACCGGTGGCCGCTCGTTCGATCAATACTCGTTCACAGATACCAGCAACCAGGCGTCGTGTGTCACGCTTACGCTCACTTCGGCTGGCGGCGCCAACTTGATCGGGTCGACGTACCTTGGAAGTTATGATCCGACCGACACAACGTTCTGCGTTAACTACCTAGGCGATGCGGGTGCCAGTGCTAACGGCAGCAGATCGTGGCAGGTGGATGTTCCCGCCGGCGCCACCATCGTCGCCGTCGTAATGGAGGCAAGTGCCGGAACACCTTCTACTCCTTATTCCCTAAAGGTGTCTGGCTTGCGCACCCCGCCAACTGATGGTGGCGGCGTGTGCCAGCCGTTGGAATTCAGTTCGCCGACTTTGTCGGTCGCTGAAGACGGAGGCGCAGCGCAGCTCGTGGTCAACCGAGGCGGTAGCAGTGTCGGAACGGCGACCGTCGACTACGCGACCAGTGATGGCACTGCCACACAAGTTGGCGACTACACCATTAAGCTCGGTACTTTGACATTCGCCGATGGCGAGACGAGCAAGATCCTGGAAGTACCCATCGTTGACGATGTTCTTGTGGAAGGTAGCGAGAACTTCACCGTCACCTTGAGTAATGCCACGGGAACGAATGTTCACCTTGGGGTCAACACAACTGCGACGGTTACGATCACAGACAACGATTCGTCGCCGCCCACGAGCAATCCGATAGACATTGCCGGGTTCTTCGTACGGCAGCACTATCTGGATTTTCTCAACCGTCAGCCGGACGCCCCTGGCCTGGCTTTCTGGACAAACAACATAACGTCCTGCGGAACAGACACGGCTTGTACCGCAGTCAAGCGCGTCGACACGTCGGCTGCCTTCTTCCTTTCCATCGAGTTCCAGGATACGGGTGGGTTCGCCATACGCACGCAGCGCGTCGCCTTCAGCAAGAAGTCCGCGGAAGCCGCATCGCGCATGAGCTACCTCGAACTTATCAGCGCCCAGTCGCAGCTTGGCGATGGCGTTATCGTGGGACAGCCCGGTGCGGATGCGAAGCTTGAGGCAAACAAGAACGCTTACGCGACGCAAGTGGTCACCAGTGCTGCGTTCATAACGAAGTATCCGCTAGCGCTGAATGCCAGCGACTACGTAGATGCGCTTTACACTTCTGCCGGGGTGACGCCAACTACGGCGGAACGTTCGGACGCGATCACTGCGTTTGGCAGCGGCGGTACTGCGGGCCGCATGGCCGCGCTTCGTTCAGTGACCGACTCGAATTCGGTGCGAACCGCGGAGTTCAGCCCGTCGTTCGTACTGATGGAGTACTTCGGTTATCTCAGACGCAATCCGACTGACCCGCCTGATAACAACGATAATGGTTATCAGTTCTGGTTGACGAAGCTTAATTCGTTTGGCGGCGACTTCCGGAAGTCGGACATGGTTCAAGCGTTCATAACGTCTACCGAATATCGCCAACGCTTTGGGCCGTGAAACTAAAAACCAATGCCTTCACCACCGGAGCGGGGGAAATAAAGCGGCCTGCGCAGGTTTGAAGCCTTAACCCTGAACAGAACAAAGCCCACGCCACCTGCCGTGGGCTTTGTTTATGTGGAAATCTTGTCTGCAATGACTGCAGGCCCGGCATCCCCGGCTGCGCTGTCATCGCCCCATCTGTCTAGATGCCCAAAACGTTAACAAGATCCTGGACTGCCGCAGCGCTCTTTTGTAAGGCGATGCGCTCTTCCGCAGTTAGATTGATCTCAATAATCTGTTCCAGGCCACGCGCGCCAAGTTTACAGGGCACGCCAACGTAGAGGCCGTTGATGCCATACTCGCCTTCAAGGTACGCAGCGCAGGGCAGAATCTTTTTCTTGTCTTTCAAGATCGCTTCCGTCATCTCGACCGCGGCAGCCGACGGTGCGTAATAGGCTGAACCAGTTTTCAACAAACTAACAATCTCGGCGCCGCCGTTTGCGGTCCGTTTGACGATCGCGTCGATTTGATCCTTCGACAGCAACTCGGGAATTGGAATGCCGGCGCAAGTTGAAAACCGCGGCAGCGGCACCATCGTGTCGCCATGTCCACCGAGTACAAACGCGGTCACATTCTCAACCGAAACGTCAAGGGCCTCAGCCAGGAAGCAACGCATGCGCGCGGAATCGAGCACGCCGGCCATGCCGATGACGCGATGCTTCGGAAAGCCTGAACGACGCAAAGCAACCTGGCACATCGCATCCAACGGGTTGGAAACAATAATTAGAATTGATTCAGGCGAGCGACTGACGACTTCGTCAACGACTTTGGAAACAATCTCTGCATTCGTTTTCAACAAATCGTCGCGGCTCATTCCCGGCTTGCGCGGCAGGCCCGCAGTAATGATGACCACATCGGAGTTTTCCGTGCCGTCGTAGCTGTTCAAACCCGTCAGGCGGACATCGAATCCTTCAATGGGCGCCGCTTCTGCCAGGTCAAGCGCCTTGCCCTGCGGCACACCTTCCACGATATCGACGAGCACTACATCGCCCAATTCCTTTGCAGCTAGCCAGTGTGCGGCAGTTGCACCGACGTTGCCGGCGCCCACCACCGTTATTTTATTTCGCGCAGCCATGTTTGTTCCTTTCGATCGACGCAGGCGCAATCGCGTTCGGAGCGAAATGTTCCTGCGCAATTTGTATTTAAGAATGCTAGGATTTGAAAGAGCGTGAGTTTATCTGTCGCTATGAGCACTGTCAAGAAAGTGTACTTATCGAGATGCGGGTGCAAGTGAATGGCGTGATTACTTATAGCTTGTGGCGCAATAATCTAGTGGCCGAACACGACGACCAAAAGAAATTCATTAACCTTCTAAGGCTTGCCTATTCGGCCGAGCTGGCGGCGGCCTATGCTTATCGCGGACACTGGCATTCCGTTTCGGACGCAGACGAACGCGCTCACATTCGACAAATCGAGAATGAAGAATGGCACCATCGCCAGTTGGTCGGGGAGATGCTCGACAAGTTGCAAACGCGTCCCAGCCGCGTTCGTGAGCTGCGCGCCGCAATCGTCGGACGTGCGCTTGGGTTCTTGTGTCACTTCACTGGCTGGCTTGCGCCGATGTACGGCGCCGGCCGGCTCGAGAGTCGCAACATTCGCGAATACGAAACTGCTGCTCGTTACGCACGGGCTGCGGGTCACGAAGAATTCGTCGATTGCTTGCTGACCATGGCAGAAGTTGAATGGGAGCACGAAAAATATTTCCGCTCGCGGGTTTTACTACGCAGTTTAGGAAGGCGCCTCTCCTTGTGGCCGCAACCGCCACCCAGGGAAACGATTCGCAAATCATTTGCGGAATGTGCCCAGTCTGCGTCATTGGACCACGAGTGCTCCCTATCGGCAGGGGGTGGAGTGGAAGTGCCTCTTGACGTCGTGGTAATATCTCAGCACGCTGAATGAGATCATCGCCCCCTCGACAGCCGCTCCGACCTCTTCGCGGACTAGCAGTCTTTCCTTAGTGACTCGTCGCTGACTCGTTGACGACTTGGCTTTCGTCTACGCGCCTTATCGTCTTTAAGTGACGCCGTTTTTCTACAAAGGAGAGAACCACATGTCTACTATTGCTATGGCCCCGCCAAAGAGACCGGAAATCAAAACCGAACTGCCTGGTCCAAAAGGCAAAGAAATCATCGCGGCAGACGCGCAGTTTGTTACCCCTTCATATCCGCGGCCATCGTTCAAGCTAGTGGCCGAACGCGGGCAGGGCGTTTGGGTAGAGGATGTTGACGGAAATATCTTCCTTGATTGCAACGCCGGCGTCGCCGTGTGCTCAACCGGGCATTGTCATCCGGAAGTTGTGCGCGCGATTCAGGAACAAGCGGAACAACTGATCCACATGTGCGGCACCGATTACTACTATCGTCACATGCCGGCGCTGGCCAAAAAACTTGATGAGATAGTTCCGGTTGCGCGACCGACGCGCACGCATTTCGCAAACAGCGGCACTGAAGCTGTCGAGACTGCGTTGAAGCTGGCGATGCACGCCACCGGCCGCGAGAAGTTCATCGCATTCTTCAACAGTTTTCACGGCCGAACGTTGGGCTCGCTTTCGTTGACTTCATCAAGATCAGCACAGCGCCTCGGTTTCAAACGCCAGGCACTCGACGTTATTCATGTTCCTTATCCGAATGAGTTTCGCAATCCATTCAATCCGGCGGATTGTGGCGATGGCGGCGCGGGGCAAGGCGCTCTTAATTGGATCACGGAACGGCTTTTCAAAACGACCACGCCGCCAGAAGAGGTTGCAGCCATCGTCGTAGAAGCAGTGCAAGGCGAGGGCGGATATGTGCCGGCGCCGAAAGACTTCCTGAAAAGACTTCGTCGCATCTGTGACGAACACGGCATTCTATTGATTGTGGACGAAGTGCAGTCGGGAATGGGCCGCACGGGGAAAATGTTTGCCTGCGAACATTACGACGTGCAGCCGGACATTGTATGCATTGCCAAAGGCATCGGCTCAGGTTTGCCGATTGGCGTTTGCGTCGCTCGTGCTGATCTGATGGATTGGAAACCCGGCGCGCATGCCTCGACGTTTGGCGGCAATCCTGTGTGCATCGCCGCAGCATTGAAAACGATTGAGCTTTTGCAGAACGGCCTGGTGCAAAACAGCGCCGAGGTTGGTGCGTACTTGAAAGCGGGACTCGAGCAGTTGCAAAAGAAATACGATTGCATTGGTGATGTTCGCGGCATGGGACTGATGCTGGGAGTAGAATTCGTTACGGACCGCACTTCAAACAAGCCCGATGCGGAGCTGCGCGATCGCATCGAAATGGCGTGCTTTGAACGAGGACTGATCGTGCTCGGCGCGGGCGCAAATACGATTCGCTGGTCGCCGCCGTTGATTATCACGACAGAAAGTATTGACGTTGCGCTGGAAATTTTTGACGCTGCCATTGCGGCTTCGCTTGCTTAGGCTAAAAAAACGGCCGCAGATTAACGCGGACGCGCGCAGATCTGAAATTATTACTTATCTGATTCGCGTTTATCCGCGTTCATCCGCGGCTAATTTCTGTCCGATCTCTTTCATCCGCGCGCGCAGGCGATCTTCGTCAACGGTCGTCACGCGCTCAGCGCGATAAACTTCCCTTCCCGCAACAACCGTTAACACCACGTCACGCGCGTTCGAGCTGAAGATGAGCGCGCCAACTGGGTCGTAAACTGGAACTTGATGCGCGCCGCCGAGTGAAACAATCGCGAAGTCTGCCTGCAACCCTTCTTGTAATGCCCCGATTTGTTCAGGGATCCCAAGCGCCTGCGCGCCTCCGCGCGTCGCGAGTTGCAAAACATCCGAGGCGGAAACATTAGCGGCCCGATTCTTGTCTGCAACTCCTGAACGAGCGAGCAGCAACGCGTAACGCGCTTCCTCTAACAGGTCGCAAACGTTGTTGCTCGCTACGGAGTCGCTGCCCAGGCTTACAGTAATTCCCTGTTGGACAAACTTCGCGAGCGGCGCCACGCCGTGACCCAGTTTTGAGTTTGACTTCGGACTTGAGGTGTTGAATCGGGGAAACTCCAGGCGGCCGCCACTCGATGCCGCGACTTCTCAGTCCATCCGCAAAAGCTCCGCGGCCTTCGCGCAACAACGATACCTCCATTAACGTTTCCGCGGCATGCATCATCAACGGCAATTTTTCAGCGAGCGCAAACTGCGCAATCAACTTCAACTGCCGACCGCAAACTGTGTATAGAGCATGTGGCGACACTCCACATTTCACTAGCGCTGTCTCGCATTGGCGCAGTCGAGACATTTTTGTCTGCAGCTTAGCAAAGTTCTCATCTGCCAAACGCGGATCAGGGCCAAATGACTCCTGAAAAACCACGCCGCGCAGACCGACGGCGCGCAACGCATTCATGCTTTCAAACGCCGCATCACTCGCGTCCGCAACGCAGGTGACTCCCGCACGCGCCGCCTCGCAGGCTCCCCACTGCGCCGACACATTCAGATCGTCTGCGGTCATCCGCTCCAGACGCGCAACAGTTAGCTTTCTCAACCACCCGAAGAAGTCAGCTTCTTCATTTTCCAGAAAGCCGCGCATCGCGGTTAGTTCCAGATGTGAATGGCTATTGATTAAGCCGGGCACGATCGCTGCCGACCCAAAGTCCTGGACTGCTGCTTCCGGAAACTGTTCGACAAGTGCGGGGCGATTGCCGACGGCGACAATGCGATCGTCGCTGACGGCAATTCCACCATCAGCGAAAGGCGCAGAAGAAACGGGCACTATCCATTGAGCGCAGTAAAGTGTCGTCATTAGTTGCGATCCACGAGGGGCCAGCGAATTCTTCAGGGAGTTTAACGCAGGCGCTGCAAATCAGCGCGCCGGCGAGGCGGAGTTTTGCAGATTTACGTTCAGCGCATGCCCTTTCAATTTGCGATACCGGTCGAGTATGGAAACGACGTACGCGCGCGTTGAAGGAATATCGATGTTGTTAATGAACTGCTCGCCGGAAAGTTGTTTCCCGCCCGCCGGCACCTTATTCCACTCGGCCGCCCGACTTGGACCGGCGTTGTACGCGGCAATCATGCGCGCTTCCGCGTCTGGCGTGTCGCGATACTGCTCATAAAATTTTTCCAGGTACCAGCAACCGATTTGGATGTTGCGCTCGGGGTCTCTAAGTTGCACTGCGGGGTTTTCGGCCATCTGCCGTTCGAGATCCTTCATCCCGGTTTCAGTGGCCCAATCGCGGCCAACCGCGGGCGTGATTTGCATCAGCCCGATCTCGCCATCCTTGCCGCGTTTCCAGGGACTGAAATAGGTCTCCTCGTAAATTACGCTCCAAACTAAATTGGGATCGAGACGATAGATGCCGGCCTGCCGCGCAATCAGCGCATCATAGCGATGGATCCAGTATTGGTTGAAAAAATATGAACCGATCGCGATCGTGAGGAGAATGAGGATTACAACAAGGACACGTTTCATTTAGTCAGTCGTCGGGTAACTGCTGATCTCACGGAAGGGTTAGTTAGTAACCAACACGCATTAGTTCCTGCGTCGCAGCCGACCCCAGAAATCTGCTGGCGAACATGAAATGTCGACTCCCTCGTAGCGAGAACGCAGTGCCAACTCATCGAGCACATGGCCCTGCAACCAGATTTCTGCGTCCAGGGTTGCGCCCGGCACTAAGCTGTCGCCGCGCAATGAGCGCTGGTTAACCAAAATCTCCAGATTCATGCGCTCGAGATCGACATTGATCCAATAGAGGTCACTGCCTGAAAGCGGATTCTTCAGCGGCTTGCAGGCAACCACGCGACCGGACAAACTCCAATCGTTTTCATGTGCAGCACGCGAAGGCGCCGCCTTATCCAACGGCAACCAACGCGTTTTCGCGGGACCTGAACGCACGCGCGCACGATAAGCCAAGCCGCAGAGTCCCACATGCAACTGCTGCGCGCGAAAGCCGCCAGGACCAACCTCAGTCAGGTTTTGCAGCTCAAACAAAACCTCGCAGTCGGTACCCTCGCGATAACCATGGACCACGGCCTCGCCTTCTTCGTCGTATTCGGTCAGGGCCCACGGCGTAATTGTTTGAATGTAGCGAGCGCGAAAACCGGGGCGGCAATCGGCATAGAACACGTCGCCGCTGCCGGATTCGTAGAGCACTGTCCAAACTTCCAGGCCTTCTCCCAGTTTCCAGCAACGGCCATGAAGCACCGCGCCGCGACGATTCAGTTGCGTGGCTTCACCCTGATCGCCGGCGCGTTCGGCGAGATAATTAAAAGCCTTCTCGCTTGGCACTTCCAGCCCGATGGTTTCAAACGTTGGGTTCATAAATTGAACAGGTGAATCTCATCAGCACCGTCCGCAGCGACAGTTTTAGCGAGACTTACCACCAGCGCGTTTTCTCGGTCGCTCGTCAATCTCAACTTCCAGATCCTGCGGCGGCACGTGCGTCCGTTTGCCGCGAATGATTCGCTCGGGACCGCGCGCGGGTCGGATTCCCGATCGCACTAACTCTGCGAAAAGATCTACATCGTAGTCTACTTCACGAGACATCTCCTCGCGAATCGCATGGAGTACTTCCAGAAATTTTGGGCGTCGATACATGCGGTAACTTATTTGCCGGTTTCAGTAGCTTCGGAAACGAGAAACTCCGGCGTCACGATCATGGGAACATAAAAGCCGGCGGCCGTATTGAAGAGGCGAATGCGTGCCTGCCGGCGAACATTTGCCAAATGACCAAAGTTCCAAGTCAACAAGTAATCGATTTTGTGAACCGATGCAATGGCTACGTGCATAGCATCGGCAATATATTTGCGATGAAATATTCCGCGCGAGATGTAACCTTCGGCCAGTATCGATGCTTCCTCGCCCAGCTCGACCTGTTCGAGATCGGCAATCAAATTCAAATACGAGGAGCGGTGCGGTTCTGCTACGCGCTCCAATTCTCGCGTGACCAGCGGTGAAATAACGGCGCGATAATCCGGCATCTCGTGTTCCCACCACCGAATCGTCAAGTCGCGCCGAAACGGCTCACCATTATCGAGGTAAGCTCCGATCACCGACGTTTCGAGATAGAGACTTTGCTTCATAACGCGAATCACATTGGTTGCACAGTCGAACTGTCGCTAGTCTTTGCAGTTTTTTTCAATGGCTCAAGTCTAATCAATGCTCGCTGGAAATCGAATGAAACACGATAATGACCGAGGAAGTTTCCGCCCAGAATTCCGTTTTGCGTGAAGCCCGCCGTTTCATTTACCGGTTCCATATCCAGAATGGCCGCGGCGATTTGTTCGCGAGTCAGACTGCCAAGCATGACTTTTGGCAACAGCACAGTCTTTACGTCGTCGGCTATTCCCGCCGCGCCGTAAACTCGCATGCGGACCGGAGCGATATAAGGGTTGAGGTCTTCGTCGGTCACAAGTTTTTCCGAAACGACTGAGACGCTGGCGCCAGTGTCAACAATGAAGTTGAGCGGTTTGTCGATGCCTTCGAGCCGCACCTCCCCGCTGAGAAAGCCACTTGAAGTTGTTCGCACCGGTATTTCGACTATATCTGTTCGAATTGCGCCGGCGATTGCCGCAGGTGTTTGATCGTAATCATCGCCTGATTGTTTCTCTAGCGTGAAAATTCTTTCGCCATAGTCCACCGAGGCAATAAACTTGGAGATGACTGATAGACCGAGATAACCATCTACCGGAGTTCTATTGTCATAAAAATGGCGAATGTAAACCGGCACGCTCGCCACTTTCACGTTACCCAATTCCACCGATGAAAGAAAACCGTAAACGATTTCAAATTTCCCACCGCCACCGACGGCGCGCGCCAGACCGCCACGCGCGACCGGACGTAGCCCCAGCTTCTTTGCTGTTTCCTCGGAGATAACAGACATCCCTGAGCCAGTATCAAGCACGAAACGCAGAAACTCTTTGCTGCCATTGACGCGCACTTTTAGCAGCGGTCGTCCGTCAATTGACTCAAACGGCATGCTTGTCCTGTTTCCGTTTGGCGAGTACAGCACACCCTGGTTGCCGAGGTAACGCAGGAAGTCGATCAGCCCACGGATGCGCGCGCGACGCTCGGCATCGGTCTTCGGCGCGATCAGCAAAAACCGTTCATAGGCATCAGCGGCCTCTTTGTATCTTTCATTGCGCGCGGTTGCCTGGCCAAGGTTAAAGATGTAATCCGGTTCATCGGAATCCAAACTCACCGCGCGTCGCAGCCCTTTGATGGCCGCGTCCATGCGGTTCTCGTAAAAATCCACCATGGCGAGCCCGGCAATCGCCAACGACTCGTTTTCCTCAAGACTGAGCGCGGTGCGGAACTCTTCAACTGAATTCTGGAAGTTACCGGAAGCCAGGATTGCAGCCCCTAACAAAGCGTGCGCACGGCTGGAAAGCGGCTCGGCTAGAATCACTCTTGCGGCCTGATCATAGGCGTCTTGCAAGTGACGCTGTTTCAACAACGCAAAGCTCAAACCCAAACGAGCGTCCTTGTCGCGCGCGTCTTTCGCAAGCAACTCGCGAAACATTTTTTCTGCATTCTCAAAGTCGCCATCGCGCAGAGCGCGATCGGCGCGCGCGCGCGCCTTTTGCTCGCCACCCGCAGACACTGGTCCAACAAAGGCCAGACAAATCACAAAGGCCGCGAGAAACTCTGCGGCCAATCTGCGTCGCCTGTTTGTCATCTGGTTAAACTCCTTGATCCATCCGCATTCATGGCTTTCGCCTCATGGGGAGTAACAACTGCTTGTCGCCGGACGTCGCTACTTAAGCACTGCGCCGGTCTTCATCGACCAAAGCACCAAATCAAGTTCGTCAAAATCGATCTTGATGTCGCGCGCAAAAAGTTTCAACTTTTCTTCGACTTCCAGATAGCGTGCTCGCGTGGCAGGCGGTTTTGCTGTCTCAACTATCTGCAAGTCCTGAAGACAACCCATCACATGTTTGTCGAGAATCGCGTAGCCGCGGATGCCGATATTTCTCAGGAAATGACTCGATTCTTTGTAGCCCAGACCTTTGATGCGCTTTTCCTGGGCCAACCAGTCTCTGCGCTCTATCGGATCGCGAAAACTTTCAAGTTTTCGCCGCAGTGCCATGTCGCAATGCTCGCGCAGGTAATCGCGCGTGATGACGATATAGCCGGGCCGCTCCACTGGAAAGCGATGAGCGCCCGCGCTTCGCAAAGCGCGCGTCATCTCTCCTCGTCCGCCCTGGGCCAACAATGGCCTGACCGCATCGACAGCACTCAGTCCCATGCGCGCTGACGCGCCGGCAGTAAAAATGCAGAAGACGAGTTCTTCCCAAAGGCGTTCATCAGAGCCGTTCCGCCAGACGGCACGGAAGTCGTTGAGCCGCGCTCGAATCTCCTTCTTGCGCGCGGCGTGCGTGGCACGTATGTCTGCCGCAACAACAGGTTGATGATTTCGTCTCACTCGATTGTCAATGCTCAGATTCTAGGTTTGCACTTCTTTTATTGTCAACGCAATTGCGATCTGGAGGTTTGTGAACGTCGGCGCAAAATGTTTTTGAGACTAAGCACCGACATCCTGGGGACGAAGAACGCATCGAAAGATCCTTCTCCGCCATTACTCTCCCGCGACATGTTATTATCGGCAGGTTCTGCTCACATGTTGAGCAATAACAGCCATGCATAAAGAGACACAGCCGGCAAAGATTTTTCTTTCAGTACTTCTACTGCTGTCGGGCACCGCAGTTAGCGCCGGTCAGTCGCCGCTTCCACTGCCGGCCGTTTCACCGAAACCGGAAGCGTCGCCAGCCGGCGTCGCCACGCAACAACTTGATGGCACTGACGAGCCATTAGTCTACGGCCTTCAGGGTGTGCTGATCGAGACGGTTGACGGAAAACCCGTATCAGCACAAGCAGTCGACCAGGTTTTCAATCCGGCTTCATCGATCAAACTCGGACTGGCCCTGGTAGCGCTCCACAACTTTGGCCCACAGTATCGATTCACGAACGGCTTCTGGACTGACGGCACCATAAACAAAATTACGGGCGAGTTAAGCGGCAACCTATATGTGACTGGGCGCGATCCTTCCTTCCATTATGAGCACGCGGTAATGATTGCGCAGCTCTTAAATAACTTCGGCATACGGAGCATTAGCGGCAACCTGGTTGTTGCTCCCGGCTTTACGATGAATTTCAGTTCGTCTGCGCACCGCTCCGGTGATTTGCTGTATGACACTCTGGATGCGTCGCGTCGATCTGGTGAAGCAACGCGGGCGTGGATGTACGAGCGCATGGCGCTCGGCGACCAATCAAGTTTGCAGGCAGTTCCGAGTGTCGCGGTCGTGGGTGAAGTCACGGTCGGCTCGGCAACGCCGGGAGCCAAACTGGTCCTCACGCACAACTCCAGCAGGTTGATCGATGTGCTCAAGGTACTTCTCTGCTATTCGAATAATTTCATGGCCGAGCGAATCGGCGATGGCCTCGGTGGGGCGCAGTCAGTTAGACGCCAGATCATCAGCCTGGTTGGAGTTGCCGAAAACGAGATACAGCTTTCATCGGTGAGTGGTCTGGGAATTAACCGCGTAACTCCGCGCGCCATGATGAAAATCTTCAGGGGGTTGCGCAACGAACTTCAGAAGAACAAACTTACTCCCGCCGACATCATGCCGGTTGCAGGCATAGATCCGGGCACGCTGGAAGAGCGCTTCACCGGACCTGCCTGGGAAGGAAGCGTAATCGCAAAGACAGGGACACTCGTGCGCACTGACGGCGGCGCGAGTTCGTTGGTCGGGCAGATGAAGACGGCAAGCGGAGTCTTACTCTTTGTAATCATGAACCAGCGCGGGAGCGTGTTGAGGTTCAGACAGAACCAGGACCGCCTTGTAATGCAAGTGCAGAACAGTCGCGGCGGACCAGGATCTTTCGGCTACAAACCACGTGTCCTGGCAATGAAACTAGCAGACACACAGAGCGTCTCGACATCAGCAAACGAGTTTGAGCCAAACTTGAAAAACGGCACGAGCCCACCCTAATAAACAAATCATTAGCTCAGCATTGCGCCCCGCCAATCAAGCGATCGACGGGGCGCTTTGCCGTCCAACCGCGAGCCTGGCGTGCGGCACCATGGTCCACGGAGGACGATCCTTTCGGAGCAGGACGAATGGCCGTCCGAACAGAAAGAACCCTGCCTAATCAAAAAGACGAAGCCAACTCCCTTTCCGCACCGCGCAGACCAGAAGGTCGGCATGCCGCATTTGTCTCGATAGTTGGGATATGAAGAGCGCTTCCTTCGTCGTTACTTTAAGTAACAAACAAGCCGCGCATTGCAGGAATGTTTTTCAGAAAGGATGCGAGTTTACTGCGAAATTGGCTTGGCATACGCGTTGCCAAAGCGAAGCGGCCGAGGTCCATTAACCTCGTAGCAAGCAAGTGGCGGAGGAGCGATGGAAGAAACAAGCATGATCCAACGATCAGAACGCCCGGGCCGAGAGCATGGCTTTAGCATGATTCAGGTGATTGTAATTCTCGCCCTGGTTTCAACCCTTACTGCCTTTGGCGCAATTGGTGTCGTCAAGGCGCGCGCGCAAATGCGCCTTAACCGTTCTGTGCGGGAGTTTGCGAGTTGGGCAGAGAAAGCGCGCGGCGATTCTGTCCGTCGCCATGCAATGGGCGCAGACCGCGCGTCCATCGTCTTGACCAATGAAACAACCTACACAGTGTCAATGGATTTTGATCGTAATGGGACTATCGACGCCGGCGAAACCCAGACTCACACGCTCGAATCGGGCGTTATCTTTACAACAGGTACTCCTACCACAATTACTTTCGACTGGCGGGGCCGTTCGATCACCGGAGAAGTACCGACCGTTATGGCATTCATCGATCATACTACGCCAAAGATGATTACAGTAACAGGCTCAGGCGACGTCACTATAGAAGCCCAAATCTTTCAGGACGCTGCAATTCCGCCTCCAACCTTGACCGGGACCCCAAGCGCAGACACACTCACCGATCCCACACCAAATCCCACTGCGACGCCGACCCCGATTCCGGTTTCGACGCCTACGCCCACGGCTACCCCGACCCCGGATCCGAATGCCACACCAACGGCAACTCCCACCGCTACGCCATGCGGAAACAACGGAGTCAATTGCCAGACGCCGACGCCAACTTCCACTCCCACTCCCACTCCTACGGCGACGCCAACACCTACAGCGACGCCTACACCGATACCGACCAGTGGGCCATGTACTATGACGGCCAGCTCAACTACCTTGTCCATAGGAAACAAAGTTACGAAATCCGTCACTTTATCGGTTAGCAATTCCAGCGGTTCGACCACAGTCACGGTGACGGGTAATACAAACGCGTCGCACATCTCGGTGACTTTGGCGCCTGGCCAATCTTCGACCATCACCGGCGGCAGTGGAACTGTTCGATATAACATTTTGGTTAACGGCGCAAACCAGGGTGGGACACTAACTTTTAGTGCGTCGTCACCGTGTGGAGTCACAACAACCGTTAGAGTTAACTGATAGACCCGAGACTGAAAAGCTGAAGCCCTGTGGGCGGAGAGAGTCAATGGATTTAGTTAAACAAAACTCCAGAGCATCAACCAAACGTTCCCGTGACAAACGGGAGGCTGGCTTTACACTGATGGAAACCTCCATCGCGTTTGTCCTGCTCATGATTGTAGGTTTAGGTGCAGCATCTCTTTTCTTTTATGCGGCGGTAAACACGTCCACCGCCAACGATCGGCAACTCGCAATGGCTGTTGCGCAGCAGCGAATTGAAGAATTGCGGAGTGTACTTTTCACAGACTCTTCATTGACAGCAACCACTGGAACTGACGCGAATGTGACCAGTGCGGGTCGCCCTTATACGGTCCGCACAGTAATTACAGATGCGACCGTCGTTAACGGGCAACCAACCTTTAAGACGATCACGCTACGCGTCACTCCGAAAGGGGCCGGTTCGAGCTGGACTCGCACGATCACCTCGCTCTTTGGCTCGGTGACAATAACCACGCAGCGGAGCACATTGTTGCTCGGGCCTAATCGCTGATAGTGAAACAAATGTTTACTACTACTCCACTCTACAAAAGAAGCGCCGGATTCTCGCTTATCGAACTTCTTATCGCCATGACCCTCACGCTGGTGGTGATGAGCATCGCAGTAACGCTCCTCGCCAGGTCGCTGCATATTCGCGAGCGCGAAAACGAACGTGCGGACGAAATAGCCGACGTACAGCGCGCGTTGAACATCATGTCGCGTGAAATTTCAAACGCAGGCTTTAACTTAACGACAAACGGCATTGTCGCCGCTGATTCAAACGACTTGGCAATACGATTTCGGGCGAATCTCAATAAGTTCGATTTTAGTCCCGGTGTTACGCAGTCGTCGCGTGACAACGTACAAGATCCTGGCGAAGACGTGACCTATTTCGTTAACTCCGCCGCTAACACAAATTACCTGGCACGTTGGGATGCTTTCGAATCGTCGGGCCCGCCAACCGATCAACGGAAGACAGTACTCGCCAATCGCGTCGACGGAATTCACTTCTATTACTTCAATACGAAAGTAACGTACACGCAAGATCCTTCGAATTGCAGGATTAGAGATCCGCTGAACGCAGCCGGTGCCGCTCAAGCAGAAGTAACTCCCGACAAAGCGAAATTTGTAGTACTCGTCGCCTGTGTATATACGCCGGAAGTAGGACATCCGGGAGAGGCTGGCTATGCACCGCCTTTTCAGATTCTGCTTATCTCGGATGTTGCGCTTCGCAATTCGCGGCTGAGTAAATACTGAACGCTTAATTCAACTGAGGCCTTCAATATCATGATGCTCTCTGAAGTTTCCAAAAAGTCAAACGTGCCAACATCGAATGAACGTGGCGCTGCACTTATCACGACCCTAATGATCGCCACTTTGGTTTTGGCGGCAGGAGGAGCACTGATCTTAAGCACCAATATGTCCGCTACGACAGCGGTCGATAGTACCGCCGAGATGCAGGCCTATTACGGCGCCGAGGCCGGCCTGCAGCAAGCGCTGAATGTGCTGCGCGGAAATGTAGCTTCGCATAACGTCGCTGGCACCCCGAAGATGACTTTTAGAAATGCCGTTACTCTTGACAAATCAAATAGGGCTGGCGATCAAGCCACCGCTACGCGCCTTTCAGGTTGGCTGGTCTATGACTACAGAAGTCCGGGAGCAACATACGACGACCGCGTGAAAGTGAATCCGACTGACAACACATATTCTCCGCTGACTGGCATTGCTTTTGGCTTGACGATTAGCGATCCCGATGCCACTCCAGTTGCAGATGGCGACCCGCCGCGTCTCGTTATCAACTCCATCGGATATGGACCCAAGGGCGCAATGAAGCGTCTTGAGATGGTGGTCCAGCGCAATGGCATAAACTTTACCGTTCCGGCGGCGATTACGGTTGTCGGCACCAGTCCAATGACTTTTGCGCTGGGCAACTCGAACGCTTCGGGCTATACCGGCAATGACACATATTCAACGCCGCTGGCAGGCGTGTCCGCGATTGCCGTCAACTCAGGCAATCAGTCGCAAGCGCAATTAACCATCGATTCCCTCAACGCTCAGGGAGGTGGCACCAGTCAGGTGACGCCAAGTACTGCCCTGACCCTGAACGCCTCCAACACGCCGCCTTTCCTCGCTTCTGCTGACGCGACTCGACTCTTCCTGGTGCAGGCCCGCGACATTGCCAGTGGCGAAGGTCGATATTTCACCACTGGGGCGACCGCCATCGCTGCAGGTCTGGGCACCAGCGCCTCGCCACTAACGACGGTTATCGACAACTTTGGAGGCAATGTCGTGACCCTCGCTTCCGGCTACCAGGGTTGTGGCTTGCTGATCGTTACGGGAGACCTGATTACTCAAGGCAACACCGATTTTGAAGGAGTGATATTGGTGCTGGGCGGCACTTTCAATCGCAATGGAAATGGCAACGGTCATATCGATGGCGGAATCATCGTGGCCAGCCTCGATCCACGACCGGACGCAACTACTGGCTTTGGCGCCCCGACGTTTTCCGTAAACGGCGCAGGAAATTCCGATGTGCGTTACAACTCTGACGCAGCCCGCAAAGCATTTGATTCGACTGGCGTATCGGTCGCCGGCGTTCATGAGTATTAAGTACTAAAGTGCAAGCAATTGGATTCTGAATTATGAAGGCCCCTCTCACAACCAGGCGACCGAACGGCACAGCAGGTTTCAGCATAATTGAACTGCTGATCGTGGCTAGTATTCTCTCGGTTGTTTGTGGTTTTGCGTTAATGCAAATCTCGCGCGCGCGCCAGGTGATGATTAGAGAGAACGCGGCGCGACAGTTGGGTAGTTATCTGGAAAAGGCGCGAGTTGATTCCTTGCGCCGGCATCCGGCCGCTTCAGCGCAGATGGCCCAGGTAACCCTTATCAATGCGACCTTCTATTCAGTTACCATCGATGCAGATGGAAACGGAACTTTAGACGCACCGAAAGTAATCAGCTTACCCGGAAACCCAGGTCTTCAATTCAATACTCCTTTCCCACGCACGATCTATTTCAACTGGCGTGGGCGCACTGTGGATGCGGCCGGCAACGTCGCATCCCCGCCATTCGTGACCATTTCAAACATGTACGGCTCCAGCCAAATCGATTTGACCACTGCTGGTCAGTCTTCGATGCAAGGTCCGCCGGTTAGTAGTCCGGTAACAAACTCGACACCGCCTGCTCCTAACTTTCGCTCGAACACTCAGATCCCATGAAATTCGTTATTCACAAAAATAGAGACACATCGCGATCAACGCTCAACACCCACACGGACGTTGACGATGCTCGACCGCAACGAAGTGGCGAAAGCGGTTTCACTCTTATCGAGACCACGATTGCTATGTTGCTGATGTTGATTGTCGCGCTCGGGTCGGCGAGTCTGTTTTCGTTTTCCATCTATAACAACTCCGGAGGTAGTGATCGGGCGTTATCACTCGCCATAGCTCAGCAAGCTATGGAGGTGTTACGCGGCGCCACTTTTAACGGAACAACCACTGATGCCCGGCTTAACGCCAGCACCGTGGTCCAGAACGGCGTTATTCGTGGCGACAATCGCTCTTTCACCGTTACGCGAACAGTTGTTGACAATTCGACGACACTCAAGTCCATCACCATCACCGTCCGGTCCGACAGCATTGTCACCGGCTGGGCATCTGGTGTCGGCGGTACGATTACGCTGATGTCGCAACGCAGCCGAGCAGATTAAGTCTTACAGGATTATGAAAATGGAAGTGTCAAACAAGAAAACGCGCAAGGCTGCTGAGGCTGGCTTCTCTTTGCTGGAGCTTACCATCGCAATGGGTATTACCCTAGCTGTAATGGCTGCGGCGACCACTTTGCTTGCAACTTCCCTGCGCACCCGCAGCCGTGAAAACACTCGTTCCGACGCGCTTGCCTCGGCGCAACGCGCCCTAAACATCATGTCGCGAGAAATCGGGAACTCGGGTTACGGCTTAACTGATAACGGCATCGTTACGGCTGACTCAGGCTTAAACTCAATTCGCGTTCGCGCCAATCTAAATAACGACACGGATCTGTCCGACACAGACGAGGACGTACGCTTCGTTTTTCAAAGTGCCAACGGAGCTATCGTCCGAGTTGACAACACCGCCGGCTCAGTTGTTTTGGCAACAAGGATTTCAGAATTGAAGATTTTCTATCTCGATATGTCCGGCGCCACCGCCACCCCAGCCACAGCCGAACGGGTAACTATTGACGTGCTTGTTAACTTGCCCGCCGGACTTGAGCAACCACAATCATTCGTGCATTTGGTTTCGGAAGTGGCTTTGAGAAATGGACCCGGCACGTTGCAGCATTTTTAAGACTGGCAGGTAATCAAATGAATTTGATTGGACTTAAATCTCTAACTAGTCAACGAAAGATCCAGAGTGAACGGGGAGCTGCCCTGATCACTGTGTTGATGATGTCTGCGCTGCTGCTGACTGCAGGCGGGGCGCTGATACTTACGACTTCACTCTCCGGCATAAACACCGTCGATGCGGCGGCCGAGATGCAGGCTTATTACGGTGCCGAAGCAGGAATCCAGGCAACGCTCAATGTGATGCGTGGCAATGTGCTGCCCAATCCGTTGTTCGTCGCCAATCCCCCGGGCACTGTCGCCCCCGAGAATAGAATAGACTTTGGCAAAGCTCTCACTCTGTCGACCTCAAACCTGGCGGGCGATCCAACGACGGGTGGTTTTCCTAAACGGCTGTCACGTTGGCTCACTTATGATTACACGCCTTCGGGCGGCTCCTATGCTGACCGGGTTGGAATCAGCAATTCTTACAATCCTTTCGGTGGAATCGCCTACAGCGTCACCGTGAGCAATGCGGATACCACACCGCTCGCAAACCAAATACCAACTCGAGTGGTGGTCGACTCCATTGGATACGGACCACGTGGAGCAAGAAAAAAATTATCAATGCTGCTCAGCGCTAATGTATTGGACATCGACGTCCCTGCTGCGCTCGTGATACGCGGGCACGATAACGCCGCGACCCCCGCGATTGTTGATTTCGGCAGTAGTAATGCCAAGACTTACTCGGGCGTTGACAACGCCGGAAATGTCGCCGCTAAGCCAACTCTGGCCGTAAACTGGCATGACGTCAGCACTGTTCAGACGGCTTATGCTTCTAAGCCCGGCTCGATCGCCAGTCCACAATTTAAGGTCCTGGATCTGCCCAACGATCCCGCGCCTGCCGGCACGATCAAAGTGCCTACTCCGTGGTTTCTGCAGACCGCCGATAATGCTAGGACGTTCCTGGCGCAGTCCGAGGCCATGGCAAACTCCTGCGCGGCGCCGGCCCCGCCGGGCTCACCCTGCCCTAAGCGTGGTGTCGTACTGTCGTCACTCAACGGTTCGGCTGGTTCGCTTACAGTACCCCAATTTACTATTGTCAAAGGCGACTGCACTCTCGTCAGCGGTTCCGGCCTGCTAATAGTGACAGGGACACTTTATTTCACCGGACCTGGTCCAACCTTCAACGGCGTCATCCTCGTCCTGGGCGCCGGAAGGCTCTTGAAGTCCGGCGGTGGCAACCGCGACGTTTACGGATCGATTATGGTGGCCAGATTTGGTGCTACCGGAGACTTCCTTGAGCCGACGTTTGACTACAACGGTGGGGGCGGAAGTTCTAATCTGCAGTACGACTCGACGGCCGACCTCAACTCGATCGTGATGGCGGGAACAAAGGTTTTGGGTATAGTTGAAAGATAGACTCGGCTGGGCAAGCCCCAGCAAACAGTTGTGAGTTATTCAAAAAGCTTCGTGAACATTTAGAGCGATAGTTCAAGTTGACAAGGGGATCGCCGGGGTTATCGGTTTAGCCGTGAGTGGCAAACCGGTAGCCTCGGTTTTTTGTTTTTGAGCCCAATACTTGCAAACAGCTATTGCCGACATAACTGTTGTACAATTCCGTGGCCGCCGGTCGCGTCCACGAACCAATGCCTGACATCCTTCTTGTTGAAGACAAAGACAGCCTGCGCCGCGTTCTACGTTTGACTCTGGAAAACGCCGGCTACACGGTCAGCGAAGCCATAGACGCGCGCGCTGCTCTCAACGAAATTACGAGTACTCCACATAAGCTGGTGCTAACGGACCTGCGCATGCCCAACGGTTCGGGTCTTGATGTGCTGCGCGCGGCGCGCGCTGCAGATAGCGGCACACCGGTAATCGTCATGACTGCCTTCGGCTCGATCGATGAAGCAGTGCAAGCCATGAAAGATGGCGCGCACGATTTTCTGCAAAAGCCGGTTGACTCGAATCATCTGTTATTAATCGTCGAGCGCGCGCTTGAACAGGCACGATTAAGGACCGAAAACATTCTATTGCGCGAAGAATGGTCGCGCCGCTATGGCTTTCCCCGCATCATCGGCGAATCCGACGCGATCAAGCGCGCAGTAGCCGAAACCCAACGGGTTGCACAGACTGAAGCCAACGTCTTGTTCCTGGGTGAATCAGGTACGGGCAAGGAACTTTTCGCGCGCGCCGTCCATCACCTTTCTCCTCGGCGCCAAAAGCCTTTTGTCGCTATAAACTGTGCCGCCATCCCGGAAACGCTGATCGAAAACGAGTTGTTCGGACACGAACGCGGCGCTTTCACCGGCGCGGGCGACCGCCGCCTGGGAAAGTTTGAGTTGGCTTCGCCAGGCACTGTTTTTTTGGATGAGATTGGTGAACTCCCATTAGCGGTGCAGGGCAAACTTCTGCGCGTGATCGAGGAAAAGGTCGTCGATCGCATCGGCGGGCGCGCGCCCGTGCAGGTGGATGTTCGCGTGGTGGCGGCGACGAACAAGGATTTGAAAGCAGCAGTGGACAAGGGTGAGTTTCGCGGCGATCTGTTCTTCCGTTTGGCGGTATTCCCGGTCGAGATTCCGCCACTGCGCGAACGTGACGGTGATGTGCTCATGTTGGCAAAACATTTTGCCGCCGAGCTCGGAAAGGAACTGCGTGGCCGCGAAGCGACTCTGAGCGAAGCTGCCTGTGCGGCGTTGCGAGCGCATCGTTGGCCCGGCAATGTTCGCGAGTTGGAGAACGCGATCGAACGCGCTTGCATTCTTTCCGATTCCCTGGTGTTGGACCCTATCGACCTTGGACTTGTGACCCGAAGCGACGGGGATCAAACACCGTCTTCATTCGATCTCAATGGCACGTTGTCTGAAGTCGCGCAGCGTGCTTTGCGCTTTGTCGAGCAACG
>WNFT01000537.1_pt1 | contig 31244 bp, 23 predicted proteins | sample 5400191 | NCBI WGS metagenome assembly WNFT01 (sample SAMN13153359, study PRJNA577476) | soil metagenome | isolation source: 80 cm saprolite under Madrone tree | place: USA:California | collected 2016-06-14 | reverse complement strand
CGACTGTCAGTGGACGTTATTACGCGATGGACCGCGATAATCGTTGGGACCGCACTGCTATGACCTACTTTGCTATGACACGCGCAGAAGGCCTGCGGGCAAGTTCAGCGATAGCCGCCATCCAGCAATCGTACGACAAGGGAGTAACCGACGAGTTTATCATTCCCACCGTCGTCATGGAGGACAACGACCCCGTTGCCGTCGTAAAGGCTGGCGACGCCCTGATCCACTACAACTTTCGCCCCGACCGTGCACGCCAACTCACCAAAGCCTTCGTGCTAAAAGAACTACCACCGCAGGCCAAGGGCAAATTCAACCGTGGGCCGCGTATCGCAGATTTACAGTTCGTCATGATGACGGAATACGAGGAAGGGCTTGACGCCGAGGTCGCCTATCGTGCCGACGAGGTTGATATGCCTCTGGCACGAGTTATCTCCGAGCAGGGATTGCGCCAGTTTCACACAGCCGAGACCGAGAAATATGCCCATGTCACCTATTTCATCAATGGACGGCGCGAGACGCCTTTCCCCGGCGAGGACCGTTTACTTGTCCCATCGCCCAAAGTGCCAACCTATGACCTGCAGCCCGAGATGAGCGCGGCTGGCGTCACCGATACGGCTGTTGAGCATATCCGCAGCGGGCAGTATGACCTGGTGATTATGAACTATGCCAACGCCGATATGGTTGGTCACACCGGCGTGATCGAAGCAGCTATCAAGGCGGTCGAAGCCGTTGATACGGGTGTTGGGCGAGTTGTGGAGGCAACGCTTGCGGTCGGTGGAGGCCTGCTGATTACAGCCGATCACGGCAATGCCGAGCAACTGATTGAGTACGATACCGGCAAACCCTTTACGGCCCATACGACGTATCCTGTGCCACTCTACCTGGTTGTGCCCCAGTTTGCACAAGCTCGATTGCGCACAGATGGTATCCTGGCCGATGTTGCGCCTACTATCTTGCAGGTGATGAATATTCCACAGCCGAAGGATATGACGGGACGGTCGTTGATAGTGGGCTAAAGCAAAGCCAAAGCACCTTGAACATCGTACCTCCCTGCTAGAGGAAACGCGGAAGTTTGGCCTGCCACCGCCTCGTGAACAAACATAAGTTATCCACATATTGCACTGTAATATGTGGATAAGTATCGATAGATGTGGATAAAGCGGCTTAGCCGATGCGCTCGATAAGCGCCAGGGGGATAACCAGGGTCGAGCCATCTTCCAGTTGCAGGCGGGCAGCACGTGCACGTACACCAGAGGTAAATTCCTGCTGATGGGTGAATAGATGCCGGATCTCGCCAATCGCCCCTTCATAATCACCAGCACAAACACGCACATGCGCGCCAACTGCCAGTACAGGGTCTGGAGTCACAGGATGCCAGTTCTCCTGCGCTTCTTTTGTCGGCAGCGAGATGATCAGCTCTGGAAAGATCGACTGGCGCACCGATGTTGTGCCTGAGAGCAGAGCCACCGATCCCTCGTACTGTTTGAGTAGATGCACCGTACGGGCAGGCATAGCAATCGTGCCCAGTCCTTCCGTCAGCAGCAGCGTGATTGGCGGCAGATGAGCCTGCGCCATCTCGATATTGCCGTAGCCAACTAATTGTACCAGGTCTACACGCAAAAAACCTTCCAGGTCGCGAGAGGAGATGCTGCTGGCAACGACGCCAGAGATGCCAGCACTCATTGCCTGGCGTAACATGGCGATATTTAATGGGCCTGGAATGACCAGAATTGCTCCGGGTGGGATGGGTTGTTGCCCGCGACTGGTGCTGGGGGTTTGCCATACCGTTAAGATACCTGCCACCTGACCGCCAGCGCCGATGGCCCCCTGCACAACGGCTGCGCGAGTCTCTATGATAACTCCACCACGGCGGGTGATATCGACGACCCGTCCTCGCATACCGGCGGATAGTGTTTCACCACTGTGTGAGCCACTATTCATTGTTGTAGCAGAAGCAGCGGACATAGATGACGACCCGTACGCCGTATATGCCTTCTCTTTAGTGAGTTCTGCCCGCTCCATACGAATAACAGGCTGGTCCGGCTGCACCTCTTGCCCTGGATAGACCAGGGGAGTACCTTTCGCCTTCAACCCCCCGGGCCAGCGCTCTCGCCGGACAAGTGTCTGTGCCACGACTGACCAACCAAGTGGATAGGCCATAGCCAATATCCCTTCCCCCCGTTCTCTTACGCCCCCAGAGCTTGCATCCACTGTGCTAGACGAGTGCGACGTTCTGTGTCCTTCGTAGGGAACGACAGTGGTCTGCCACGAGCATCAACTATCAGGCCTATCAGGCCACCATCAATCTCTTCAGCAGCACGTGCCCGTTCGCCAGGGCCGAGTCCAACATCAACGGTTGGCCCTGGTGAGAGCGTCAATGAGGCCTGCTCATTGACCGGCAGTGGAATGACCTTGATGGTGCCTCCCATCACATCAACCGTCGTTTGCTGCCCATCCTTGTATTCCAGGCCTACACGCAGCGCCAACTGGCCCTGTTGCAACTCACCGAAAGGCACAATGCATGTGCCAAGGCGATGAGTAACTCCATCGTTCTCATTCACCTGGACAGCTGCAACAGGCGATACTGTCGCGACAGCACCAAGTTGTGAGAGAAGCATCGTGCGGTCCAGCACCATGGAGGTCACACCTTGTGGCTGGAGCGTATCAAGCAGCATTAATGCTACTTGCCCATATTTAGGTGCATGGGCGAAGACTCCACCTGTGGCTATAATCAGATCGGGACGGAACTCTCGGAGGTTATGTTGCTTTGCTGATTCCAGCGTCAACATGATCGCTTCACGCGCGAAAGCCTGGCCAATCTGGAGGTCACGTATACTGATCGGGATTACCTGCGGGTGTAACATACGGTTCAGTACATACTGCCGTAGTTCATCTTCTGTCACGTCGAAAGGCAACCAACGTGCCAGGCGCTGTAGTCCAGCCTGTTGCAAAACCGCACCCAGGCCCGGACCTGCCCCCACTCCTGAGTTCACGATGGGAGCAAACTCGCCTTTCTCTCCTGCCACGAGCACAGTGGTGGTCGCGCCCCCGACATCCACTGTCGTCACGTTCATGCTGTAGTGCTGAGACAAGAAGCGTACCAAACTGCTCAACGAGGCAACCGTTGTGACAGGCATCGAGGAAGACCAGGACTGTAAGCGGTCATAGCCCGGGACATGCTGTATCACTTCGTGCTCATAAAGGGTATGAGCGGCGGCACTGATTGGTCCCAGTTGAGCCGACGAGACCAGCCCATTAACAGGTGACACATCGGCCAGTCCTTGCAGCATGCGCTGCACCGCTTCGATATATTGCGGCGCGCCGGCGTAGATCACCGGCAAGTGGCGTGTAGCAATATCAGGGGGAGCCACACCAGCCGAAACACTCGCGCTTTGACGTTCATTGCGTTCCTTCAGTGCTTTTACCAGCAATTGGGTCGCTTCTTGCAGTGAGCCAGGGCCAGTAGGTCGGTCGGCCATGCCAACAATCAGTGCCGCGTGAGGCTGTAGCTCGCGCATGCGTTCAAGTTGCCGTTCCCACTCTAATGCAGGATGTGTCGGTTTTCCTGTGAGGGCAGAGGAGCCTGCAACCGGAGCACCGGCGCCTACCGAGAGCGGTGCTGGCATAGAAGTTGCCATATACGAAGGTGCAGGTAACGTATAAGTTTCTGCATAGAGACCAGAGAGTGCCTGTTTTGCAAGAGCATCAAGCATTGGACTCACGGCACCCAGTACGACGAAACGGACAGGACCACCAGCGCTAATGGTCGCCACGAATACGTCAATGCCATCCCCACTTGGCTGCTCAGGGGAGAGAATACGCCCATCGGCGACGAAGTGACGGCCCGTGATAAACTCAATTTCATTGATCGCCAGCAGGATTCCTCGCGTGATGTCCTCATAGGGGGCTGCCAACGTTGTTGGAGCTTCTCCACGGGCCATAAGGCGATACTGACCTTCGACCAGCCCAAGCAGCGAGACCTTTGTGAATACGGTGCCGCAATCAACAACCAGCATGGAGTTGGCAGATGCAGGGTTGGGATTGCCAGTTGGTGATCCCTGACCTTCTCCCCGACGGGGTTGTGTATTCATGTCCGTGTCCTTTTTTGCAATTAGCGGGAGAACCAGCTACGAATGGTTTCGAGAAATCCACGTTTGGGCGCTTTAGCGTTTGGTTCCAGTTGCCCGCTGGGAGCCATCCTCGATGGATTAGCTGCTGATTGTTGGGGAATACCTGGCTGCTGAACTCCGAGCATGGAATAGCCACCTGGGTATTCTGCTCCTGGGCTTCCCGAATAACCTGGTGTCGTGAGCTGTCCAGCACTCGCTGATTGTGCGCTCGCTCCAAATCCTCCCATCGGCGGTTGCCCTTGTGACGATGGGAGCGCAGTCCCCATTGCACTTCCCGGCGTTTGTGGCGGGAAATTGGGCACTGGGGAGGCCACGCCGAGTATGGATGCAAAGACGTTTGCTGCCGCCTCGCTCTGTTCACGAGGCCCCATTTCGCCACGGGGACGGCTGGGTACTCGCACATTCTCTACACGCGGAGGAACATTGAATGAGCGTGCGGCAGGAGCCGCTGTAGATGCTCTTCCCTGTCCCTGATCCGCTTCGCCACGCAACCACGCGGGCAGTGCGTTCAGATCAATCAGCGATGGCGCAGTCAGGCCCCCATTCGGGCTGGGTGCTTGCCCAGGTCGAGCAGGCGGATTGACCTCGACTCCTGCAGGCTTCTGCTCTTGTCCGCTCTCACGCAGCCAATCAGGCAGGGTATTCATATCAAGGAGTGACGCTGCTGGCATATTCACCGGTCCGTTTGTGGGCAGAGGGCTTCCATTCAGTCCGCCTTGACCGGACATCCACGCGGGCACGGCCTGAGGATCAACAAGGCTATTTGCTGCTATCCCATGTGGAGGAATGATTGGTTCGCTAGATTGCCTGGGTACAGCAGCGCCGGGGGTCGTGGGCGTTACCGGTTGTTGGGCCGTCTTCATCCATTCTGGTAGAGCATCTGGTTGTACCAGGCTCGCGGCGGAAATGTTTGTCTGGGAGGAGGCTGTTGACTCGTTCCCCCGCATCCAGCCAGGTAGAGACTGCTCGTCGATAAGCGAACTCGCGGCTATCCCTCTTCCACCATCTGTGTTGGGTGCAGGCATCGCGGCAGGTCGCCGGACAGCATACTGATCTGCGGAGACCTGCTCGGCGCTCTCTGGACGCATCCAACTCGGTAAAGCATCCTTATCGACAGGACTGTCAATAGTATAACTTGACTGGTTGCCAGTAGTCCCCCTAGGCCGCTCACCGGCACGCAGTGACTCCAGCCACGCAGGCAATTCCGGCTGTGCAGGAGTCATCTTTGGATCTACTCCGCTTCCAACCTTACCGGCTAAGGGTGCGCCACAATATTGGCAACTTCCCAACCCTTCATAAGTAAGTTTCCCACAACGATTACACGTGGTCACTTTTGCTCCTCACTTTCGCCAGGCCTTGACAAGGATACAGATTCTGTCCAATGTTTTTCGCAGTGTATCATTCTTTCACCGGCTTGGCAACGGCTATTGTAGCGCACTACAGCAGGGTAAGACACGTTGATATGATACAATGTACACAGCGCCAGCACTCCAAAAGTACTATATACAGAAGGGCATCTATGCGAGAAAAGCCTCTCAAGGTGGACGGGATACTCCGTCTCACCTTACCACTCCCGCCTAGCATCAACGAACAGTATGCCACCGTTGATGGACGCCGTGTGAGTACTGTGGCCGCCCGCCGTTTCAAGCAACAGGTGCAAACTATGTTACGCTCGCTTGAGCGGCAAGGCGTGCTAGACGACGACCTACGTGAACGTTTGCGTCAAGGGTATCTGTCGCTCTTTCTGGACTTCTACTTCTCCACACCACTCCGTCGAGACCTCGATGGAGGTCTCAAGATCACGCAAGATGCGCTTTGTGAAGGCCTGGGCTTAAACGATAATCGGGTCGTCGATATTCATTTGACGAAACATATCGACCCGCTGCATCCTCACCTCTATGTTGAATTGGAGGCAATCCCCGATTGGCAATTCGACAAAGAATATATAGTACTGACCTGATCTGTACCTCTTGTCTCCCTCACCGGGCCTTCACTACAATAAAACTAGCCAGGATAGCATTCTGTAACAACACATGCCAGGATTTCTTAGAGGTAACTCTTCAGGACTCCTCGTCGCCTGCGGCGACTCGCTCAATTTGGTGGTGAGTGCGGGCATTGCCGCCGCCGGCGGCAATGCCCGCACTCACCACCAAACCCCTGCGAACTGCTGTAGAGTGCCGATTTATCGAGCACGTGCAGTGAGGAGTCTCAAGAGAAGAGACCTGAGTAGTTACAAATAAAAAATGCACCGCATCCTTGGAGGTACTCTCAGATGTTTAAGAGGCACAGGAAAGAAAAGCCCTTGCTGCTCGGTCTGCTCTTCAGCATTGGTATAAGTCTCCTCGCCTATCGGCGTCGTTCACTCAGCCGCAGCGGAGTGGTTGGAGCGGTTATCACCGGCACGACCACTTTTGGCCTGGGAGGCTGGGCATGGGGGCTGGCACTCATTTTCTTCTTTGTCTCCTCCAGCACCCTCTCGCACTTTCGCGAGCGAGACAAAGCGCGTACTGCTGCCGATAAGTTCAGTAAGGGATCGGAGCGTGATCTGGGACAGGTGGGTGCCAATGGCGGTATTGCGACGTTGCTGGCCCTGAGCTATGGATTGACGAGGTCTGCTGCATTGCGGCAGTTATTGCAAACGGGATATGTTGGTGCGCTTGCTACGGCCACCGCCGACACCTGGGCTACCGAAGTGGGTGTACTCAGCCCACAGCAGCCACGCCTCATCACTACCGGCAGGCCAGTTTCTCCTGGCACATCTGGTGGGGTTACACCGCTTGGTACGGCAACGGCGGCACTGGGCGCACTCCTGCTGGGTATAGTCTTCTGGATGCTGCATCGGTGTCGCACATCGCTCGCTGCTCTCCCCCTGATCGCGTTGGTGAGTGGCCTGGCAGGCAGCGTTTGCGACAGTCTGCTCGGAGCGACGATGCAGGCGATGTACTATTGTCCTGTTTGCGTCAAAGAGACGGAGCGCCGCATTCACGACTGTGGCACCAGGGCTCGACCATTACGTGGCTTGCCCTGGCTGAATAACGATGTTGTGAACTTCTTGGCGACGCTCTGCGGTGGGTTGGTGGCGGTTGCACTGCAAATAGTCAAATCCAGTGGTGCACCAGGTCGCCAATAAACGGCAAGCGATAGTCGGGCCGGAACCAGGCCATGACCATCAGCCACACCCACAAGCCAATCGTGACCCACCATAAAACGTTGAGCAAAAGACCCAGACCGGCATCCGTCAGTAAGTTTAACAGCGGGATCATATGTAGAAAGCCTTTCAGCACCCCCACGCCAAACATCAGCAGTGACAGCAAGCCGAAGGTGAGCATCGATTGTACAGCGTGCCAGCGAACGATACGGTTCTTCTCAGCGAAGAACAGTATCAGGCCTGAAATCCAGCCGAGTGCGTAGGCCAGGACACGTTCCAGACGCTCATCGAGTCCAAGTGTTGTCATCGTTTTCATCATCTGCCTCTTCTCGAATGTGCAGCCCTCCACGCGTGGACGCTGTTCCACGGAAGGCTTGCGACTTATTTTGTGTGATCGTAACTTTACCATCTATACGTAGATGTTTGTGACATGTTGCAGAGTTGCAGAGCAAAATATTGCCACCGCCTCCTGAACTGCCGTATAATGAAAGCGGGTGAAACGAAACTTCACCAAAAAGTCACCCCCCATATTCAGAAACACTTTTAGGAGGTATTGCTCTAGCATGAACCTTACACCAGCACTGATTATTAACCCATCAAGTGGCATATTCATAGGCGACTTCTTCGGTTTCCTTCTTGCACTGCCGGTCACATTGTTTCTTGCATATTGGATGAGTGCAGTGAAAAACCACGCAGCCGTCGTCATTGGAGCATTTGTAGGTGCGTTCATCGGTTTCCTGGCTATCTATGCCTGGGTGGGCACACTCATCTATGACACAGAATTGCCAGGTGCTAATGGGGCGGCAACCTTTTTTGGCTCGCTGTTGCTCTGTTCGGCGCTTGGACTCTCTGGCGCCATCATCTCGGACCTGGTCGTAGCACGCCGGTCCCGTCGCGACTATCGCAGACCATCCCAGATGGTTCACGAATAAGCAAGCATGTTCTATCTCCTGCATGGCAATGACGAATTCACCAACCGCGAGCACTTGAAGAAGCTGCGGCAACAAGGGAACTTTGAGTATAACCAGGACACCTACAGTGGTGGTGAGGCTGATCTTGCCACGATCACTACCACCTGTAGCACGTTCCCTTTCCTCACGGAGCAGCGACTTGTTATTGTCGAGGGTTTACCCAAAAAACGACGCAACGAGCAAGCTGCTGTGGCTGCCAATGTCCCTGCGTCTGCTGATTCCTCTGCTGGTGGAGAGATGGCTGGCAAGGCCAGGAAAAGTAAGAAGAGCGGAAAATCTGCGACTTCAGGGCGCGCCGGCTTTGAAAAGGGCCTGGCGGAATACGTCCCCTCGCTGCCCGGCTCGACGGTTCTGGTGGTGCTTGTCGATGAAGTACTCGATGCCAACAGCCCATTACTCAAAGTTGCCCAGAAGCAAGGTGAAGTCATCCAGAGCACTCTTCCCAAAGGGACAGCCCTGGAAAGCTGGATCAGTAAGCGAGCCAAAAGTATGGGCGTCACGGTCCATCCAGAAGCCGTGAGCATGCTTGCCAGCTTCATTGGCAGCCAGTTGCGTTTGCTGGCAAACGAGCTTGATAAGCTGGCAACCTATGTCGGGAAGGGCAAAACCATCACCGCCGAGGATGTGCGCAAACTGTCAACACAGGTCCAGGAGGCACGAGTATTTGATCTCACCGATGCCCTCGCGCAACGTAATCGCAAACAGGCCCTTGATATTCTGCACGAGCTGCTGGTAGATGGCGAACCGCCGCTCATGCTCATCAGCATCATCACCTCACAGGTACGTTCGCTGTTGCTTGTCAAAGAGCTTGTGCAAAAAGGCATGCGTGCGCCACAGATCGCTTCCACCATTGGCATCTCTCCTTTTGTCGCAGACAAAGCGCTGCGCCAGGTAGGGAAATTCAGTGTGTCCCAGTTGGAGGATGCCTATCGTCAACTGCTGGCCACCGATGCCGCTCTCAAACGCAGCCGCATGACTCCGGAGATGGCGTTAGACTTGTTAGTGGTCAAATTTGGCAGCGACAAACCGACGAACTAGTGAAACATGGCTAGCGAACTGCAACAACGCATCAGCGAACGCATCCAACGCGGAGGCCCCATCACCTTCGCCGAATATATGCGCATGGCACTTTATGAACCAGACTATGGTTACTACGTCACCGGGCCAGCAAAGGTCGGCTGGGAAGGCGATTACTACACCAGTACCGACGTCTCCCCTTTCTTCGCCAATTGCATGGGACGGCAACTACAACAGATGTGGGAGAAGTTACGCCGACCGGCACCCTTCCTGGTAGTGGAACAAGGCGCAGGCCGCGGCCACCTCGCCCAGGGAGTGCGTGCATGGGCACAGCAAGAAGCCCCTGACTTCAACGCTGCCCTCGACTACAGGACCGAAGATATCCGCTTTGGCCGGGATGCGAGTAGCGCATTGCCCATGGCAGGCGGTTACAGCGATGATGCTACACCCTCTGTCATCTTCTCGAACGAACTGATCGATGCCTTCCCCGTACACATCGTCGAGACACGCCACCAGCGACTGTATGAACTCTTTGTGATCGTACAGCATGGGCGACTGAGCGAGGTTCTAGCCGAGCCGAGTACAGAAGAAGTAGCCACCTACCTGGATAGGTACAAGATTCCCTGGCAAGGCTTTGGAGATGGCTGGCGCGCTGAGATCAACCTTCTTGCATTGCGCTGGATGGCGCGGGCTGCACAACGTATTCGACGGGGCTTTATCCTCACCATCGACTATGGTGACAAGGCCCGTGCCTTGTACACACGTCACCGGCGACGGGGCACACTGGCCTGCTACTCACATCACCATATGAACGAACAGCCACTGATACACCCCGGCGAGCAAGACATCACTGCACATGTGAATTTTAGTGCGCTGATCGAGGAAGGGCGACGGCACGGTCTCCGTCTGAATACCTTTACGACGCAGCGTCTTTGGCTGGAAAGCCTGGGTATTCAGGAAGAGTTGGAACGTCGTCGCCTCAACGACTATTCCGCTGCAGACACACAACGTGCCACCGACCGTGGTCAGGTGGCACTTTTGCGCTGGTATAATCTGCGTCAACGGGTAGCGGCGTTGACCGATCCCGCGGGCATGGGCAACTTCAAAGTGTTGTTGCAAGCCCGCATTGTTCGATAAAATTGTAACTAATAAAGTCTAGCTCAGGTCTCTGCGTTTCGAGACTCCTCGCTGCCTGCGGCAGTTCGCAAAAGTTTGGATGTGGAGATGCGGGCTGTGCCGCCGCAGGCGGCACAGCCCGCATCTCCACATAAATGGGCGAGTCGCCGTAGGCGACGAGGAGTCCTAAGTAATTACATAAAATTACTGCGAAACACCGCTATACGATATGCTTGTTACCTTAGGCTACTTCGGCTGGCACCCCTGCCTCTGCTTCCTGCCCCTGCGGCTTTTGACCACTACGGCCACGCAGCAGCAAGGCGAGAGCATAGAACACGATCACCGGTATGAGCAGCAGGCGGTAGCCGGTCAGCATGCTGAAGTACTCCAGCCCTCCGCCGACCATAATACCCAGCAGGTTCGAGGCAAAGGCGATGTCGGCGGCCTCGCTATCGCGGAACGAGTTCGTGAAGATGATGTTAGCCAGGAACACCGGCGCGAAGGCCAGCGCACTCGCGAGGATATAACGAACGACCGGGTTGCTCAGTAGAAGCGCTTCGGGCGGCAGGAGGATGTTGAGGATGAGTATGCCGAACAGCAGCAGGTAAATGGGGGCGATGCGCTTGATCTTGAGTCGTCTGTTCGCCAGTATGGCTAGCAGCACGCTGCTCAGGATGGCGAAGAAGACCAGCGAGTTGACCAGCCAGGTACTGCCGAACAGGAGCGAAAAGGTGGTCAGGCTCTTGACTTCAAGGAGCATGAAGGCGGCGCCCAGGAAGAACATGTGCCAGTCAAAGCGACGCAGTACCTTGCGCGGGGCAAGGGTAAGGGTGCCTCCAAGGGCAAACGCAAGGACCATAGCGAGTCCCTCGATGTAGAGCAGCGGGAAGCTGTGACCGACCAGGTAGAGGAACGGCCAGTCATCGGTGGCCGGTGTGCTCGCAGTGGTCAACGGGTAGAAGCCTTCACCGATGACATGCAGCCTATCGTTCCTTGGGTTCGGGTCCTCGTGGTAGGGGCCGAATTCACCCGGCGAAAGCTCCGCCAGGCGCGGTCCGTCCATGATGACTGCGCCGCGCCCCCGCCCACCGTAGGTCGAGACGAGTGGTTCCTGGTTGAAGGTATGGCCCACCATGTTCACCAGTTTGTCAATCAGCCAGTTCGTACGGTAGAAGTTGTAGAGGATCAGCAAGCCGTTGCTGGTCAGATGGGTGCGCGCTGCAGCGATGGAGTTCTGTGTCAGCAAGAAGCTCTCCAGGCGCAGGCTGGTGTTACTCGACGTGAGGGTGAGCGAGTCGGGCAAGGCGAAGATGATCAGGTCGTAGCGCTCGGTTGTATTCTCCAGGAAGTTGCGGCCATCGTTGACGACAAGCTTTACCCGCGGGTCGCTGTAGGGCTGGTCCGGATTGAATTGCTTTCCGAGTTGCAGGATCGTGGGGTCGATCTCCACCGCGGTGATGGACTGAACCCCGTAGGCCAGCGCCGTAGCAGTATCGGACCCGCTGCCCGCGCCCAGGATGAGCGCGTGGTGGAACGATCTGCCGGGGAAGAGCTGGTACACGCGGCGGTAGAACGGCTCTTTGTACTGCCAGGGGATCATCGACTGGTGGCCCCCCGCGTTGTTCACATCGACGATGTAGCCGCTCGGAACGGCAGGGTGGAGGACGATCTTATAGTACGGTGACCAGTAGGTACCGAGCTGGAGCTGCCAGACGACGACCATGCTTGCGAGGAGTACTGCGCCGGCGGCCGCGACCGCTTTTCTGCTGCTGAGCAGCAGGATAGAGGCCGCCAGGACAAGAAACCAGAGGATCGGCGGTAGAGCAAGATAGGAAATGGTGTAGAAACAGGCGATTCCGGCCAGGCTACCGATAATGTCAAAAGTGTACGCGGTCAGGGGCTTGACCTGGGTGAACAACTGGCCGAACATGCGGGAGAGCGGGATGAAGCAGAGGGTCACCATGCCGAAAATAATGGGCAGGACGAGGAAGTTCTCGGCCTTGGCGCTTTGCGCTTCACCAGCTCCGTAATAGAGGACGTCGGTCGAGTTGATGCGCAGGTCGAACTTGTTTAGCGCGACGACGATGACCATGATGAGCACCAGGAGGGGGAAGGGCAAGAACCAGAAATTCTTGCGCCGCGCCGAAAGCATGCCAAGACCGATGCCCAGGAACGAAGCCATCAAGATGAAGTTATTGAAGTAGCTCAAATAGCGGACGTACGACGGAATCCAACGGATACACAGCAACTCGAAGAAGAGCATCGCGAAGGAGACCAGGAAGATGCGTGCGCGGAGATCGGTGACGAAGGGCTGCTTCGGTGGATCGGCGCGCAACCACGACCAGATAGGACGAGACGACATGCGAGCGAATGCTTGACGCACAGGGACCTCCTTGGATAGGCTTATGCTGAGTTTGGTAAATACGCAACTGTAGATTAAGAACGCTTGAGAGGCAACAGAAGTAGCAGTAAGGGCCATCCCCTCCGTTTCGTCACTCGTATGATCTTGGGGGCATTTGAAAAAAGGGGAAAAATGTAAGGAGGATGGTGCTAGACTGTCCAGCTAGGCAGTGCACATTGTGCTGCAATCCACGGCTGGATCACCGGCGAAATCGTCGGCCCCTTCAAGGGTGGTCCAGGCACCTTCGGCTGGTGAAAGCCCGTCGTGTAGTAAGAGTAACGTTAGAGATGTCGCCTTGCTTGAGGACTTTGTAAGTCGTCTTATCACCCGTGTACTAGCATCCGATCCTCAACAATGCCTCGACCAACACACCTCAACAGATACACTATCAGCGTCAATAGCTCTAAAAGCCTGGCACAGTTATTCTCCTCTCAAAACGATCACGTTGAAGGTATCTGGCACGTCGGTTATGTCAACTGGTTTCAGGAAGAAATAACTACCACTGTCAGCTTGCTACTGGAAGTAAATTCTCTTCTTGGTATATTACTGCTTGCTTCTTGCTTCTGTAAAAAGCTCTTGTCGTTGTCGTCCTCGCTCTTGCTTTCGCCAAGCTAGATAGTGTTGTTGCTGTTGCAGGGCCTCGATGCGCTGCTGCAAGGCCCACTGTTGCTCTCGCCATTCTGCCACCTGCTCTCGCCATTCTGCCACTGGCTGGTCCACTTTGCCTATGGGTACACGGATGTTGGGATTGGGCCGACGTGAAGTGCCGGGAGCTTTCGCTTCCTCCAGAGGGCCTTGCTTGTTCTCCTGCTCCTCCAACACACACAGAAACGACTGAACCACATGAGGATCATGTTGGCTCCCTGCATACCGTTGTAATTCTGTTTTTGCCTCAACGACGGTGAGCGGCTCCCGACGATAGGGTCTGGGTGAAATCATCGCATCGTAGGCGTCTACCACGGCGAGGATGCGGGCACTCATCGGAACAGCCTCTTGCGCTAAGCCGTTGGGATAGCCTCGCCCATCCCACCGTTCGTGATGCGTCCCCACGATCTGGGCAAGCTGTCCAAATACTCCCCCAACTTGCTCGAGTATCTGGCAACCGATCTCAGGGTGCTGGCGCATAATAGTCCACTCCTCAGCGGTCAGTGGACCGGGTTTGTGCAGAATGGCCTCCGGAATGCCGATTTTGCCGATATCGTGCAGGAGTGCCGCCAAGCGGAGCAGATGAATCTCTTCTTCCGGGCGTTTCAGCTTGCGGGCCGTTGCCTCAACGAGTTGGACGAGCCGCTGCGCGTGAGCATGGGCCCCACGATCATGGACTGAGACTGCGGCCGTCAGGGCCAGCACCGCCATGTACTCCTTGTCATCATGCAAGGCCTGCGGAGGGGCCATCTCCACGTTTGCAAGATAGACACGGTTGCGTCCGGTGTATTTCGCCTGATACATGGCACGGTCAGCGGTCTCGAGCAAGGCTTCACCCGACACCCCATGCAAGGGATAGATCGCCACGCCAATACTGACGGTGGTGGAGAGCGGCACAGCAGACGATCCAGTGTCAGGCTGCCAGGAATAGGGGTGTGAGCCAATGAATGAGCGCAAGTATTCTGCCGTCTGCATTGCTGCTTGCACGTCCACCCCGGGCAACAAGATGAGAAATTCTTCCCCGCCATAGCGTCCCACAAAATCTTCCAGGCGTAACGCCGTGCGCATCTGATGGGCGACCTCGCGCAGCAGCGCATCTCCTGCCCGATGGCCCCAGGTATCATTGACGCGCTTGAAATGGTCCAGGTCCACGAACAGCAGCGCACCGGAACCTTGCATTTGCTGGCAACGGACTACCGCTTCATCTAGCCTGTTTATCACGGCCTGATGGTTTGGCAGGCCAGTAATTGCGTCGGTGACAGCAACTTGCATCAGCATCCGGTAGAGATCGTCACGCTCAGTCAGGAGCACTTGCTGGTGCTGCACTAAGACTTCCTGCTCGTTGTAACTCGCCTGAAGTTCTTCTCGCAGCAAAAGCTCGCCGCGAGTGGGCCGAGACTGCTTCTTCAGCTTGGAACTGCTCAATGTTTGCCTCCTGTGCATCACGAGTGTTGAGTCGCACGAAGTCGTACCTATCCCATTGTCTCAGAAAAGTGTACCACATCTCAGACGTGAAAGATGAGGTAAGATGCCTCCAGGAAAGGTGTTGCAGCGCACAGGAGAAGAATTGAAGCAAGGATAGCCGGATATATTGAAACGCTTGTTATAGGTTTGAATCAAATTGGTTATTCTCTCACCGTTCCTGATCTTAAACGCTTGTCGACTCTACTGGATAAAGCAAGGAATGAAAAACTGTGGGAGAATATCACGTGGTAAGCAGAGAAGCCTTTTCTTTTTTTCAGACTTCTCAGTGTACCATTCGGTACCTGAACTCCGAGGGAGGATGAACGAGTTTCCATCTCTCTTCCCACATCTCCTCAACTCATTCATCTCCACCTTTCCGTTTCGTTACTCGTATGATCTTGGGTCGTCTCTGAAAAAAGGGGAAGATGGAAGGAGGATTGCGCTAGGCTGTCCAGCTAAGAAGCGCATATTGTGGTGCAATCCAGGGCTGGATCACCAGCAATATCGTCGGCCCCTTCAAGGGTGGTCCAGGCACCTTCGGCCGGTGAACGCCTCTAGTATACTAATAATAACGTTAGAGATGTGGCAGCACACTGGCGGCGAGCGCTCGCAGCCCCTCCAGATCGTCCGGGTCGAACCATTGTAGCACTAGCTCATCCACGCCTGCGTCCGCGTGGGCCTTGATCTGCCGGACAACTATGTCGGGCGTGCCGACGAGGATACCCCGAGAGGCGTGCAATGTTTCGACCACGACCTCAAGAGGTTTATCCGCGAGTGCAGCTTCCTGGTGACGCCAGCTTAGTCGCCGATCAAGTTCATCCATCGTGCGTCCCAAAAACACTCCGCTCATCATCGTCCGCCGCACGTCGCCAGGCTTTCGTCCCATCGCGCGCAACAGTTCATCAAGGATGGCCGAATGCTGGCGAAAAGCGTCTGGCGTGAGGAAGACGGCGTTCCAGATGTCGGCATAACGTGCTACCAGTGGCAATGTGCGTTTGATACCATTGCCACCGATCATGATAGGTGGACCACCAGGGCGTTGTGGTCTGGGCAATAGTGTTGCACCGCGTAACTGGAAGAAGCGGCCTTTATACGTAGGTAGGCTCATCGCTGCGCAGTAAGCGTGTGATGACCTCAAGTCCTTCCTCCAACCGCGCCATGCGGGTGGGAACGTCACCGAGGTCGTGGCCGAAAAGCTGGTGCTCGCGCTCCTGCCAACCAGCTCCAACGCCGAGGATCATGCGACCACCGCTCAAGTCATCCAGTGCAGCCGCCTGGCGCGCCAGCAATGTCGGATGGCGAAATGACAATGGCGCGACTAACGGACCAAAGTGGATGCGCTGTGTATGGTCGGCCAGGTAGGTAAGTGAGACTACCATTTCCAGTGAAGCTTTATCCGGCGGCTGTGCATTGGTGAAGTGGTCGGAGCGGAACAGTCCGGCAAAACCTAGCTCTTCGACTTCTGCGACGAGCCGTTTCCAGGCGGGCCACGTGAGGCCGTTCTGCGCTTCGATTTGTAGAGATAGTGCGATCATGTGCTTTTCTCCTGTCCTTTTTCTGTTCTCATAGCATGATAGTACGTCCTCCCGCGCCAATCTACACCCTTGCGCGTCAACACACGCCACGTCGATTGTGCCAGGATACCCTCAAACAGTACACCCGCTAACGGGTGAGTAAAGGCATAATACCAGGGGACTTGCATTGCACCATTGAGCCACATACGATAAGCCAGCAACGGCCCCAGCTCTAGCAACGTCATCGCACCCGCCTCGTTAGCGCTGCTACCGTTTGTTCGACGAGCATTCCGTGTGACTGCCCGCATCAGCAAAGGCAACAGGAACGGAGCAACAGCGACCATCGGCAGGCCTAGCAGTTGTAAAAGCATGAAAGTTATGCCGCCGCGACTACCCAGAAACGCATTTTTACGCCAACCGCGCCAGGTATCAGCTAACCCACGATACATATGCACACGCACCAACCCACGACCATCCACGAAGTGCAGGCGAAAACCATTCTCTTTCACAATGCGAGCCAGGTCACGATCATCAAGCAAAGTCGAACGCAAATCGGGCCGAGCATAGCCTCCCAGGGCATCATAGACGGCACGACGAATGAGGATAAACTGCCCGTTGGCGATGGCCACCGGACTAAGCGGGTCGTTGACCTGCTTTATGGGGTACTGTAGACTAATACCCAGGTAAGCCATCGGCATCATGACTCGATCCCAGAAACCGGGTAGCTCCTGGGTTGATCCTAAGGTGAGCAGGTCAATGCCTTCCTCGGTTGCCCGCGCTACACTGGTACGCAATGCATCAGGAGCATGCCAGGTGTCGGCGTCGGTAAAGAGCAACCAGTCGCCACGTGCCTCCTGCACACCGGCATGGAGCGCGTGTGGCTTGCCTGCCCAACCCTGGGGAAGCTTGCCTAGTCGTAGGATCCACAAACGGTCACGATGTGGGTGGAATTGCGCGATCTCTTCAAGGATTGCCGCTGTACCATCCGTTGAGTTGTCATCAACGACAATCACCTCGAAATGCTCATCGTCTTGCTCTAGCAGCGATGTAACGCAACGACGTATATTGCACTCTTCGTTGCGAGCCGGGACGATGATTGAGACGAATGTTTCTTTGCTCTCCTGTGGTTGTCGGCTGCTCGCACTCGCCTGCTTGTCACGTTTCGGAGCAGTGCGAAACCATAGCACGACATAAAAAATAGCTACACTGATTGCGTGAAACCACAGGAGCAAGCGTAACCAGGAATGCCGCGGGCGCTGTTTCTTCATGCGTCTATTATAACAACGGCATGCATAAAAAACAAATATTGCGACTATCGGGCAATGGGTGTACAATCTGGGCAAAGGTTCATTATATATACAGGGGAAGAACGTGCGACAGCGAAGACCTCTCATGCTCCTGCTCATCGCGGCACTGAACGTGAGTATTTTACTGACATACACCTGGTGGCCTGCTGGCTCTCACACGCCAGTTGCACTCGCGCACGCCTTCGTCATCGGCTCTGACCCGGTAGATGGCTCGACCGTGAGCGTCGCACCAGCGGTCGTACGCATCTTCTTCAACGAGGACATTGGCTCGGCCAGTATCGCACACGTCTTTGCGCCCGATGGCCGCCTGGTAGAGGCCGCACGCAGCAGCATCTCCAGGAGCGATCCGCGAGAACTCGATACCCCTCTCACTATCCCCAGTTCCTTGCCACAAGGCGGCTACACCGTACGTTGGACGGCCCTATCCAACGACGATGGGCATACCACCCATGGCGTCATCGGCTTTAACATTGGGCAATCCAGCACAGGACTATCAGGCGAGACCATCCTGGGGCCAAGTACCAGTAACATCCTCCCACAACTCGACCTCTTCGGCGTATTGAGCGTTGCCTGGGATTGGCTCGTGCTGCTGGCATTGACCTTGTGGGTGGGCATCCTTGTCATGGAAGGACTCGTCCTGGCTGGTGAACAAGCCTCAAGTTTGCTTGCCCGGGCGCGGAAACAATCGTTCCCTTTACAATGGCTCATCCTGGCAGCATTGCTCATCGGAGAAATCATCACGCTCATACTACGCTCTACGCTTCTGACGCAGGGATTGGGTGGCAACGGCATCGATGTGGTTGCCTTACGCCAGTTGGTCGTTGAGACCAACTATGGCCATCTCTGGCTAGTACGTATCGCCCTGGTTGTCGTTGCGCTTGGACTGCTCTGGAGGACAACACGTCAGCAGAAGAGCAAGGGTATCACTCTAGTAAGAAAACGATCAAGTAGTCGCTTCAGCCGATTACGCCGACAAGTCATCCAGGAGCAGGGTGTTGGACCTGCTCAAGCCAGTGATGACAATCACGACAAGGATAAGGATACTAATAACGAGAGCAGCGGCGAGGAGACGGCGGGAGAGAGGGAACGCTCGCTCCTGGCACCCGCAAGGGGTGCCACTACATCATCGGCGCTGGCTCCGGAGCAGGCCCCCACAAGGGATACCATTACATTCAGGTCGTTGGCAGGAACTCGATTGACCGTCGCGTGGTTGGTGCTGGCAGGGGTAATCTTGCTTACCGTTGCGTTTGAGAACGATGTGGTGCAGCTAGCGCAGCCACATGTTAGTGCGTTTGTGCTGAGTTGGCTCTACCTGGCAGCGCAGAGTATGTGGTTTGGGGCATTGGCCTATCTAGCGTATGTCCTGCTTCCGCTGTTACCCGTGGCTGAACAAGCCGAGACGTTAGCACCACTGCTGCGGCGCCTGGCGCCGGCGATACTGGCAATGCTCGGCGTGTTGCTGGTTAGCGATCTTTTCCTCAGTGAATCGAGCTTGAGTAGCGCCCAACTGTTGCTGATCGACCCGTATGGGCGTGCGTTGTTAGTCAAAATCATGCTCACCGTGTTCATGCTCATGCTCAGTATCTATGCGCTGTTCTTCGTATGCCCGAAACTGGCACGCCAGGCCGTGTTGTTGCCCGTTGTAGACGCTGAATTACCCGCGAGACGCACACGCCAATCTGCCCTGGAGCGGACAGAGCTTCGTCTGAAACAATCGGTAAGGCTTCAGTCGTGGCTAGGAGCCGGTGTACTGCTTTGTGCGGCCCTGATGGCGTTCTATGCTCCCCCGATTGTCTTTCCTGCAAACTCCTATGCCGTGAGCACCACAACCCCTTCTACGACGACTATCAATGCTCAGACACAACAGGTGGGCAACCTTGCTGTGACCTTGCAGGTGCTGCCTGGGCGCGTCGATTATGCTAATACGGTCCTGGTGACGATCAATGATAGCCATGGCAACCCTGTGACCGATGCGCAGGTGCAACTGATTACGAATATGGAGCTGATGGATATGGGCACGGCGCGTGTAACAGTGAAGGGTGGCAATCCTACCTATATTGCTACATTCGATAAGGATGCCACCGCCTTTTCGATGTCTGGCGTCTGGGACATCACAGTGCGCATCCAGCGCCCGAATCAGGCTGTTGTGCAAGCAGTGTTTAAGGTGACGTTTGCCTGACACGAAGCCATAGCGCTTGGCGTGTATGACTACAGAAGTGTCACTTCAGGGTTAGGAGCATCGAAGCAATATGCCTGGACATGATATTATCGTCGTTGGAGCTTCCGCTGGCGGGGTAAAGGCCCTGGTCACAGTGGTACGATCCTTACCCAAAGACCTGCCGGCTACAATTTTCATGGTCCTGCACATACCCGCTGAAGTCCCCAGCGTGCTACCGGACATTTTGAGCCGTTCAGGACCACTGGTAGCTGTTCATGCCGTAGATGGTGCTGCTATAGAATATGGACAGATCTACGTTGCTCCACCAGACCACCACCTGCTGGTTGAACGCGGAAAAATGCGCGTCGTGCGTGGCCCAAGGGAAAACCGCTCTCGACCGGCTGTAGATCCGTTGTTTCGCTCGGCAGCCAGTGCATATGGTCCCCGTGTGGTAGGGGTGGTTCTCACCGGTGCTCTGGACGATGGAACCGCCGGGCTGCTGGCCGTGAAACGACGCGGAGGTGTCGCTATTGTCCAGGACCCGGACGAGGCACTTTATCCTGACATGCCAGCTAGCGCGGTGACAAGTGTAGCGATTGATTATATCTTGCCGTTGTCCGATATTGGGCCATTATTAGTGCGTCTAGCTAACAGGCAAGCAAAAGAGGAAACAGCTTACTCCGTATCCAAAGATGTGGAAATGGAAACGAAAATGGCAGAAATGGATCTAGACGCACTCAATAGCGAAGAGAAGGTCGGGAGTCACTTCGTCTGTCTGCTCGTTCGCGAGCATCCATCTATTTGATACTGGGTGCTGATGTATAGTACTAATTGAGAGGGGGAAAGAAACTATGGATGAAGTTGAAAACATGCCTGCTCGTTCTAGCGACCTGGTTGTCGTTGGTTCCTCTGCAGGCGGTGTGGAGGCCCTCTCGGTCCTGGTGAGCACCTTACCCGCTAACTTCCCGGCACCGATTGTATTGGCCCAACACCTGGATGCCAGCCGACCTAGTAGCCTGGACTCTATTCTCCAGAGGCGCTCTCTGTTACCGGTGAAGGTGGTAACTTCGAGCAGTGTGCTTGAGGCCGGGTATATCTACGTCGTACCTTCCAATCACCACGTTGCTATCAGGGATCACCGCATCGAGGTGCGGGAAGATGTCAATGATAAACGCCCCAGACCCTCGGTAGATGTATTGTTCTCAACGGCAGCCGAAGCCTATGGTGATCACTTGATCGCCGTTATCCTGACCGGCTCCGGCTCTGATGGCGCGGCAGGAGCTGTGGACGTAAAGAATGCGGGTGGGACTGTCATCGTTCAAGATCCGCAGACCGCCCGCTATCCATCGATGCCTTTGGCCTTACCCCCGACAGTGATCGATTTTGAAGCTAATGTAGAACGGATCGGTCCTTTGCTGTATGATCTTCTCACAGGTGCAAGTCTCCCACAGCCCGAAGAGAGAACTGAGGATGTGCTCCGTAGCATTCTTGAGCAGGTCAGTCGCCAGGCAAGCATGGACTTCCGCCCATACAAAGCGTCAACCATCCTGCGGCGCATTGGCCGTCGCATGACCGTGACTCACACGCGCACCATGCAGGAATATCTGGAGTACCTGAAGGCGCATCCAGAGGAAGTCGGTGAATTAGTAAAAGCATTTCTCATTAACGTGACTCAATTCTTCCGCGATGCCAATGCCTTCGCTTACCTTAAAAGTGATGTTCTCCCCAAGTTGATTGCCCGGGCCCGCGAACGTGACCGTACGCTGCGCTGCTGGACGGCAGGTTGTGCCACGGGTGAAGAGTCGTATTCGCTGGCGATGCTAGTGACCGATCTACTAGGAGCGGAATTGCCCGAATGGAGTGTGAAGATTTTTGCCACCGACCTTGACGAGGCGGCCATCAACTTTGCCAGGCGCGGCTTATATTCCGAAAACCTGCTCAAGGGTGTGCCAGCTGAGTACCGCGATCGTTCCTTTGAGCACGTTGACCATGGGTACCGTATTTCAAAAACACTGCGTCATATGGTTATTTTTGGACAACAGGACCTCAGCCGCAGCGCGCCTTTCCCCCGCGTCGACCTGGTGCTATGCCGTAACGTGCTCATCTACTTTACTCCCGAACTCCAGGACTATGTGCTCAACCAATTTGCCTTCTCGCTATCACCTGGAGGCTACCTGCTCCTGGGCAAAGCTGAAACCGTTCGCCCCAACCTGTTGTATTACGAACTTGTCAACAAGCGTTGGAAAGTCTATCGCTGTACCGGCAATGGCTTACCTGTGCCGAACCGCGACAGTCTATCCGATGCGCATGTGCAGCGTTTGCCGCGACGCATCGACCATCGACCGAGCAGTGCGGTGGGCGCGATTTATCGCGCCTCTACCGAGCAGGAAGCGATGCAACCATCACACGATCTCGGGCAATTGCAGCGCCTGAATGAATTACTGTTGCGCTTCTTACCAATCGGCCTGGTTGTGATTAACCGCTCGTATCACGTTCTGACTGCTAATGGGGCGGCACGGCGGCTTTTGGGCATGCGTGATGTCATCAATGAACAGGATTTCTTGCACGCGGTACGTGGTATACCCTACTCTGAAGTGCGCAGTGCTATTGATACCCTCTTTCGCGAACGCAGCACCGTCACACTGCCTGAAGTTGAGCTGAATACGGCCAGGGGTGGCAACGGTCGCTTCGTTTGTCTTTCTATGGCGTTATTGCAAATCGATGCAGGCACAATAGATCTAGCAGCCATCAGCGTGACCGATGTCACAGAGCAAGTCCAGGTCAGGCGACAACTAGAAGCGGCTCAGGCTGAGCACTCTCAACTTATGAATGAGTTGAGCAGCGCGAACAAACGCCTCAATGATATGAATAAAGAACTGCTGGACTCCAACGAGGAATTGCAAGTCGCCAACGAGGAATTGATGTTGACGCACGAAGAATTGCAAGCGAGCATTGAGGAGTTCGAAACAACGAATGAGGAGCTTCAGGCCACCAATGAGGAGTTAGAGACCAATAATGAGGAACTCCAGGCCACTAATGAAGAACTTGAGACAACCAACGATGAGTTGCGGGCGCGCACGAACGAGCTACAAGAAATGACGGCCATGCTCGAAAATGAGCGCATGCATCTCGCTCAAATAGTTGAACTTGCTCCCTACTACATTATGGTCCTGCGTGGGCCAAGCTTGCTTGTCGAAGCCTATAACCCGCGCTATGCGCGGGTGCTCGAAGGGCGAGCGGTGCAAGACCGCCCACTCGAAGAGGTCTTTGAGGTCTTTTGGGACGCCGGGGCGGCGATTGTTCGTTTGGCGCGGGAGGCCTATCAGAGGGATGTTGCGCGCACCACCCCCAGAGTGCTTACCTATTTGCCACAGGCACAAGGTGAGGCTGTCGAAAGTTATCTTGTATACAGCATTGTGCCTTCTCACGACGCTACTGGCAGGGTGTCCGGCGTGATTATTTATGCTGTGGACGAGACTGTGCAACGCGCCAGGGAAATTGAAGAGGAGCGCGAGAGGCTCAGATTGATCTTTGACAACACGAGCCTGATGGCCCTGGGTCTCTATGATGCCCGAACGACTGAACTGATCATGGGTAGCCCACGCTACCTTGATATTGTAGCGCAGGCGCATGGGTTTGAGCGGAGCACCCTGATAGGTCGCAAGTGGCATGCAATGACCCTCATTGCGCCTGGTGAACAGGCAAGCAAACTCTGGGATACTGCATTGACGAGCCGGGCCCCGGTTCGCCTACCGGAAGTTCGCTATCAGTTCAGCAAAGATGAGCCTGCAAGAGTATGGGATTGGAGTCTCACCCCCATTCTGGATACAAAGCAATCGGACGTGGTACGTTTTATGCTGCTCTCGCTGGTCGATATAACAGAACAGGCTCTGGCACGCCAGGAATTGGAGCAACTGGACCATCTCAAGGATGAGTTTTTATCGCTTGCTAGCCACGAATTGCGTACTCCACTCAGTGCAATCAAAGGCAATGCTGAACTCCTCCGCCGCAATCTGAGACGGGAGATGGCATCTGCCGCTAAAAGGACAGGTAGCGAAACAACCCAGGGGCTAGATGTGGAACAAGAGGCTCATATGCTGGATCGGGTCATTCACCAGGTGAATCGCATGGACAGACTCATCAATGAGATGCTGGACTTGACGTACATCCGTGCCGGGGTGCTTGAGCTAGAAAAAGAGGAGAATGTCAACATTGTCGCGACGGTGCAGCGCGTGGTCGAGCAATATGCTTCCACTACCGATCGCTCCCTTATCCTAGAAAACGATCATGATGCAATAGTAGGTAACTGGGATGAGGCCCGACTCGAGCAGGTATTGAATAATCTGCTCGAGAACGCCATCAAATACAGCTCGCCCGACAAGCCGGTGACCATTGGCGTAGCGCGCCGCTCGCAACCTACCCCAGAGGTAGTAGTCTGGGTGCGCGATGAGGGCAGCGGGATCGGAGAAGAAGAGCAAGCACACATCTTTGATCGTTTCTACCGGGCATCTGCCGGCGAAAGTACCGGGGTCAAAGGCCTGGGATTGGGTCTGTATATCTCCCACGAGATTATCATCCATCACGGTGGACGGATGTGGCTCGAGAGTAAGCCAGGCGCGGGAAGCACTTTTTATTTCTCGTTGCCGCTGTAGGGAAGCCTCCAGGGCGACCGCAAGGGTCGCCCCTACCATACTACGGCGATGCCCGGCTGATTCGTCGTATAGTAGGGGCGACCCTTGCGGTCGCCCTATTGCCTATGCTCGGCGGCAAGCCGGCAATAGGTCGTCATGCCTGAGAGAACGCGCTCTTGCTCTGCAGCCGTCAATTCGCGCACCACCTTTGCCGGTACACCCAGGGCCAGCACACCCGCTGGGATACTTTTATGCTCGCTGACGAGCGAACATGCCCCGATGATGGTGTTTGAGCCGACCTGTGCATGAGAAAGCACCACTGCTTTCATCGCTATCAACACGCGATCACCCACCGTCGCACCGTGGACGACGGCTCCGTGCCCGACGGTACATTCATCCCCAATTGTGAGAGGTGCATCCTGATCTGTGTGAAGCGTGCAGTTATCCTGGATGTTCGTGCGACGCCCGATGACGATGGGGGCATTGTCGCCGCGCACGACCGTGTTGTACCAGATACTGGCACCCTCGTGCAGCGTGACATCGCCGATGACCATTGCGCCGGGGGCGATGAAGACATCCTCGCCAATGGTGGGCCAGGTGCCCTTGTAAGGTAGAATAGGCATGCTTCCTCCGCCCTTTAACGCAGCGCGTTACTCAAGACGAACATCAAATTCGCCGGACGCTCTGCCATACGGCGCATCAAGTAAGGATACCATTGTGAACCATAGGGAACATACACGCGAACGTTGTATCCCTGCTTCACGAGTTTTGCTTGCAGGCCGCGACCAATACCATACAACATCTGAAACTCGAAGGCCGATTTGCTGATCCCGTTGTCACGCACATACTTGCAGGCAATATTGGTGATGGCTTCGTCATGGCTAGCAATCGCGGGATAATTGCCACGTGAGAGGAGCATCATCATCAGCCGGACATAATTATGATCGACCTCGCTCTTTTGCTGGAAAGCGACCTCCTTCGGTTCTTTATACGCCCCTTTGACCAGTCGCACACGGATGCCTTGCGCGATCATCTGCTCGACATCCTTCTTGCTGCGGTAGAGGTAGGATTGGATCACCGTTCCCACGTGCTCAAACTGCTGATGGACCCGCAGGGTCATGTTAATGGTTTGTTCGGTGTAGGCTGACCCCTCCATATCAATACATACGAAAATACTGTAGCGCTGTGCATGTTCCAGAATGGTACGCACATGCTGTTCACACAACTCCTGAGAAATGTCCAATCCTAGCGCGGTGAGCTTGATGGAAATATTAGCATCTACGCCTGCCTGTTTGATATGTTCAAGGGCCGCTATGTAGTCCTGGGCGGCGGCCTTTGCTTCCTGGGCATTGGAGACATTTTCGCCCAGGTGGTCGAGGGCAACCGACAAATGACGCTCATTGAGGACTCTCGCGGCTGCAATAGCGTCGTCTAACGTTTCTCCGGCGACAAATCGACGTGAAACATTGCGCGTGGCACGGTTGTGGATGACGAAATCGCGCAGCTTGCGATTTTGAGCCAGATACAACAGCGTATCTTTCAGCATCGTCTTGCTCCCGTTCTCAAAAACTGATTCAGGTCCGCGCTCACATAGGTGGCTGTTCCGGTCCAATGCGGTTCCACAGACCAAGACGGATCAATTCCTGGCGGGCCTCAAAGCCGAACAGGTCGGGATCCATGCTACGGCCATGACGGATGACCAGGCCGCGCAGCATCTCGATCTGCTCCGCTTTGCTGGCACTGTCCCGTTCGAACGGGACATGCTGCGCCAGTTGCTCGATTGCTTGCCTGTTATACCACTGTTCTTGTGTTTCTGCCATGTTGGGAACCAGGTTCAATCAAAGACGCGTCTCTACACAATAGTAGCACGCCGTTCGTGGCACCTGCAAGTGCTCACTCGCAAGATTTGCCTGGATCCATGTTTATATAAATGTGGCGTAACTCTTCAGGCACCTGACTCCTCGCCGCCTGCGGCGGCTCGCGCGTTTTTTATTGCTGCGGGCATGGCAGCCGCAGGCTGCCATGCCCGCAGCAAAAAACTCTTGCGAACCACCGTAGAGTGCCGATTTATCGAGCACGTGTGGTGAGGAGTCCTGAGCAGTTACGATGTGGCGATGTGGCATAGCCATTTTGCACTATGGCATGCTGAGGAGCTTGACCATAGCAAGACGCGAGTGCTACTGTAACGCTGTAGATCGATGGTGCACTAGCGAGAAAAAGGATGTGCGACGATGTTATGTCCATATTGTAATGCCCTCCGACCGGCTAATGAGGCCCCTTGTCCACAATGTGGAGCCCCTTCGCCACTCATTAGTCGAGCAGCGCCAGGTAACTACAGGACGAGCTCGATAAATCGGCTCTCTACGAACTCAATACCCCGCGAGGGCACACCGCCTGGCCCGCCACTTTCGCAGCAGGCTAATCCACCAGGCCCGTTCCAAAGAGCTGCAAACAGCCCGCCGATCTCTCGTGCGGGCTCGCTGTGGTCACGGATCATGGCACCTACGACTATGAGTGCAAAGCAACCCCCAGCACGAAACAAGCAACCATCCTTGTTACCTGTACCGTATCAACCTGGTACAAGTTTCGCACCACAGCAAATGGCTGTCATGCCACAGGACCTGGCACAGAAGGGTGGTGGCCTCTTAGCGACCAATGCTGCCTATAACGGCGCAGCCATGGCCCCTCTGGCACCCATGCCACAGGCTCAACACACCGCCTGGCCAGAAGCGACGGAGGCCATTCATATCCCACCCGTGTATACGAAGCCTCGCGCCATCATCCCACACTATCGCATTATTAGCGGTTTGCTCAGCCTCTTCATTGTCTTCATACTTGCATGTGTAGGAGGGGGCTACTATGCCCAGGCCAGCGGCAAATTGGCGTTGATAGAGCAACTCTGGGGCGGTGTACTACCACAAAACCTCCCTTCCGTGGCAGCACGTTCGCTGCCGAACCCACAGCTCAACCCCGATTATGGCCCGGCGAAAGATGTCATTAACTCAGCCAGCACAGCTTCTAAAGTTGATCCTCAGACCGCCGTTGCGCTCCAGCCAAGCAATGTCTTTGTATCGGGCCAGATCATTTACCTGACCTATAGCGTACACCCGAAAATCCAGGGGGTAGTGGTCCTCAAATGGTATACCGACAATAGATTGTATAAAATAACGACCAGCAAGCCGATTGCGGCAACCAAAAATGGTGTTGTCACCAACGGCTTCGTCTCAATCCAGTATACGCAGCCGGTGGAAGGAAAAGTCGAAATCTATTGGAACGATCAATTGGCCATCAGGCTTTTCTTTGTGGTGCGCTGATGGCCAACTGATCATGCATAGGGGCGCTCAACATTGTGTGTCAACGTTCACGTCTCCAAAGACTTCCACCTGGCAAGCAAGACGCATATTGGGGTTTTTCTTCAGGTCATTACGTAGCCAGATTTTCTCCAAGAGGGTAAGGGGGTTGGTATTGCTCGCCGGTGAGACCGCGACGCGGTCAGTGCCGCAAAGGCCGTTGCCGTGGCAATTGGCGAATTTCCACAAGCCACAATAAACCGGAACGTCGTTCTCCAGTGCCGGGTAGCGCACATGGTCGCCTTCGGGCACCTCGACCTGTATGTTCTCACGTACAAAAGTAATCGTTGGCACGAGTCTACCTCCAAAGTTTTTGTACCTTTTCAGGTCTCTTCAGGACATCTGACTGCACGTGACGTGACGTGCTCGATAAATCGCTGCCACGATAAATCGGGCAGCTACGAGATAAATCGGCATTCTACATACGGCAGTTCGCAGGTGTTTGTGATAGATGCGGGCTGTGCCGCCGCATGCGCCGAGGAGTCCTGAAGTGTTGCTTATATTGTAGCATCGAGAGCCTTGCCTGTCTACTTCGCACAGCGGCTCATACGGTCTCAGGAAAGGCGTCCGACGTAGAGGTCTACGACCTCGTCATCCTCCAGTAGATCGCGTCCCGTTCCTTCCAGCCGGTTCCGACCCAGGACCAGGACATAGGCCCATTGGGCATGGCGAAGGGTCTTACGTGTGTTCTGCTCGACGACGACAACTGCGACGTTGGTCGACCGGATCTGCTCGATCCGCTCCCAGATCAGCCCCTGGAACTGGGGCGATAGACCGGCGCTTGGCTCGTCCAGGATCAGAACCGCCGGGTCGACCATCAGGCCCCGCGCCAGGGCTAGCATCGTTCGCTGGCCGCCGCTCAGCGTACTGGCCCGCCGGTGCGCCGACACTCTGAGGTCGGGAAAGAGGAGGAATAGTTGCTCGACCCTCTCCCGGACGCCGGACTTGCGGACATAGCCGCCCATGTCGAGATTCTCCCGGACGGTGAGGTCGGGAAATATGTTTTCCACCTGGGGGACGTAGGCGATCCCGCGCCGGACGAGCGTCTCCGTCGGCTGGCCAGTGACCTCCTTTCCTTCTACGAACACCCTGCCCGCCGTAGGCCGGATGAGCCCGGCCACTGCTTTCAGCAGAGTGGACTTGCCGGCCCCGTTCGGTCCCACGATGGCCGTGATCGCCCCCCGGCGTGCCGTCAGGCTGACCTGGTCGATGATGGGCGGACCCCCGTAGCCGGCGGTGAGCCCCTGGACGCTGAGCGCCGGTTCTTCGTTACTCATAAGGCACCTCACCGAGGTATGCGTCTATGACGCTCTGGTTCGAGCGGAGAGACTCGAACGGCCCGGCTGCGATCACCGAGCCCTGAGACATCACGACCACGTGATGAGCGACCCGTTCGATGAAGGGAAGGTTATGCTCGACGATGATGACGGAGGTCCCAGAGGCGATAAACCCCTCGATCGCCACCGCCATGCGTTCGCCGAGCACGGGGTTCACGCCTCCCATCGGCTCATCGAGGATCACGAGCCGAGGCTCGGCCATCCGGATGCGGGCGAACTCGACTAGCCGCTTCTGGCCGCCGCTGAGGTTCCCCGCGCGCTCGTTGCCCAGTTTGTCGAGGCCCAGCTCTGCCAGGATCTCGCGCGCCCTGCTGAGTTCCGACTCCGAGGTAAAGTGCTGGGCTCGCCCATGCCCGATCAGGCCCCGCCAGATGGCCTCTCGTTTTGGGTCCCATCGAGCCAGGAGCACATTTTCCAGAACGGTCAGACCGGGCCACTCTCTCGGCGTCTGGAAGGTGCGGATCAACCCGAGGCGAGAGATACGGTGAGGAGGCAGGCCCTGGATCGCGGCGCCTTCGAAGAAGATGGTACCCGCGTCGGGAAGCTTGAACCCCGATATGAGATCAACCGCCGTGCTCTTGCCTGCGCCGTTGGGGCCGATCAGCCCGGTCACCTGGCCCTTCAGAACTCGGAACGAACAGTTATCCACAGCGGCGACACCGCCAAAGTGCTTGTAAAGCCCTTCAACCACCAGGGCCGCTGGTGCGGTTATCGGCGCTACGAGTCGTTCCCGGTCAGGTGATTGAGATACCGTCGCTTCGGCAGTGGCCCCTTGAGCCGGAGGCGAAGGTAGCGCGTCAACTGCCGGATTAACACGATTACGGGGCAAGCGGTCAATGTACCGTCGCTCCGGCAGCAGCCCCTGGGGCCGGAAGCGGAGGAAAAGCACGAGGACTGCGCCGATCACGATCTCGCGCAGGGCGGGAACGATGTTCGGATATCCCGGAACCTCGGGGAGGAAACGCGTTGACTCCTGGACCAACACGATCATGACCACTACGCCCAGGACGACGCCCCTGATATTTCCTCTACCTCCAACCAGGACGGCGGAGTAAAGAACGATTGCTTCGATCGGAGACCATGCCGATGGATTGAAGGCGCTCAGATACGCAGCGAATAGGCCGCCGGCCAGGCCGCCGAACGCGGCCCCGAGGACATAGGCCTTCAATTTCAGCCGGTAGATATCACGACCGAAGGCGGCTGCCGCGCGTTCGTCCTCGCGAAGGGATCGCAGCGCGAGGCCAAACCGGCTCCCGGAGACACGTGCCATGAAAATAAAGACGAGGATGAAGATGAACGCGCAGAAGCCAAGGAAGAAGTACTGGTAGGACTGATAGTCGAGGCCAAGGGCGTCCCCCATCGGGTTGAACAGGCCGGACAGCCCGTTGTAACCGTCGAACAGTGGCACATACTGGCCGGCCAGCACATACAGTACGTAGACCGCTCCTAAAGTAACGATGGAGAAATAGATTCCGCGGAGATGCCGGAGTGCGATCAGGCCGACGATGAGTCCCATGAGCGCCGAGGAAACCACAGCGCCAAGCAGGGCGACCAGGTACGGCAGCTGCAACCCCAGGATGTATTGGGCCGGCGGGGTCGGTTGGCCGATGGTGAGGACGAGCGTTATGTAGGCGCCCAACGCGACATAGCCGTAGTAGGCGAGATCGAAGTCGCCAGACCAGCCCCAGATGACGTTTAGTCCGAGAGCCATGATCCCGAAGATCGCTCCCTCGGTGAGAACGGAGACGAGATAATCTATCATTCGAATACGGTCCTCCTGGCGTTGGTGAAGAGGCCGCGTGGGCGGACCAGGATGATCGTGGCCAGGATCGCAAAGGCAAAGGCAAGCTCGTAGCTCGCGCTGATGTATCCGCCGGTGAACTCCAGAGCTATGCCGACGATGAGCGCTCCAGCCATCGTGCTGAAGGGCTTCCCCAGTCCACCCGCGACTGCCGCCGTCAGGGTGATGAGGAAGAAGCTGAATCCGAAATAGGGATTGAACGACCCCACACTCTCGGCAAGGATAACGCCGGCATAGCCAGCTACCAGGCC
>WNFT01000536.1_pt1 | contig 31252 bp, 16 predicted proteins | sample 5400191 | NCBI WGS metagenome assembly WNFT01 (sample SAMN13153359, study PRJNA577476) | soil metagenome | isolation source: 80 cm saprolite under Madrone tree | place: USA:California | collected 2016-06-14 | reverse complement strand
CAAACGGCAAGCTTCGAGCCGGTAGACACATTAATACGGATGAAAACGAGAAAGCAAATCGTATAAGTACGGTATGGGTTATGCGGAAATCATCACAAATTCGGCCAGCCTTGACCGCAGCGTAAGCTGGCCGGCTAACTGAACCGGAGATGGAGCCACTCGTTCGTTGGGGCCCAGGTTGCGATAGGATGCTCGAGCCATGGGCGGACAGAGAACTTACGACGTTGCGGTGATCGGGGCGGGAGTGTTTGGCGCGTGGACGGCGTGGCATTTGGCGAAGCGAGGCCAGCGAGTGGCGCTGATGGAAGCCTACGGTCCGGCGCATTCGCGGGCAAGCTCGGGAGGCGAAACGCGGATCATTCGAATGGGCTACGGCGCGGATGAGCTGTACACGCGATGGGCGAAGCAGTCGCTCGCGCAGTGGAAGGAGTTTTTTGAGGCCACGAAGAATCCCCTTTTTCTTGAAACGGGCGTTCTTTGGATGGCAGACAGGGATGACGCGCGCTTGCAGGACACGAAGCAGACGCTGGGGCGTTGTGGAGTTCCGTTCGAGGAATTGGATCGCAAGGCGCTCGAAAGAAGATACTCGCAAATCGGATTGGAAGAGATCCAGTGCGGAATCCTGGAGCCGAATAGCGGCGTGCTGCTGGCGCGGCGGGCGGTGGCTGCCGTGGCGGAAGATGCGATTCGGCTGGGAGCGGGGTATCGCTGCGCTCAGGTCCTCCGGCCAGCGGCTTCCGGCCGCGTTCACGAAGTAAAAACAAGTGGCGGCGAAAAAATCTCGGCGGGGGATTTTGTTTTTGCGTGCGGGCCGTGGCTTGGAAAAGTTTTTCCGGACGTTCTTGAGCCGAGGATATTCCCTTCGCGACAGGAAGTGTTTTTCTTTGGGATTCCCGCGAGCGATACGCGGTTTGCGGCACCGGCGCTGCCGACTTGGTTGTTTCAAGAAGACCTGGTTTATGGAATGCCGGACATCGAAGGACGAGGATTGAAGATTGCCTTTGACGAGCATGGGGAGCGAGTTGATCCGGACACGCAGTCGAGGATTGTTTCTCCGGCGATGACGGAGCTGGTGCGAAAGTACGTGACGCGGCGATTCCCGGCACTGAAGGATGCGCCGATTGTCGAAACGCGTGTGTGCCAGTACGAAAACAGTTCGAACGGGGATTTTTTGATCGACCGGCATCCAGCGATGGAAAATGTTTGGTTTGTGGGCGGGGGCTCGGGACATGGATTCAAACATGGGCCGGCGGTCGGCGCGTATGTTACCGGCCAGCTCCTCGACGGCGCGGCTGCGGAGGCGCGATTTACGCTGGCGACGAAGGACACTAGTCAGAAGCGCGCGGTATACTGACGGTCCGGTCTGAAACAAGGACAACAATTGAAACCTCCAGGCGCGGCGTGCGTCTTGTAACAAAGGAGTGGTTGTGCGTTTGCCTAGGTGACTCAGCAGAGAGAACGAAAAATACGGAGGAACAATGCGTTTGAAGACTGACCGAGCCGTGCGAGCCTTCGCGCTGTTCGCGGCGGCGGTATTGACGATGGCGGCGGCAGGCGCGTCAGGGCAGGACATCAAAATTACCTATGAGAAATTTGTGCTTCCCAACGGGCTGACGGTGATCGTTCACGAAGATCATAAGGCGCCGATCGTAGCCCTGAACATCTGGTATCACGTGGGCTCCAAGAACGAAAAGCCGGGGAAGACCGGGTTTGCCCACCTGTTCGAACACTTGATGTTCGGCGGCAGCGAAAACCTGAAGGGGCGGTATCTCGATGCCATGGAGCGCGTGGGCGCGACGGACCTGAACGGCACGACCAATTCCGACCGCACGAACTATTTCGAGGATGTGCCCACGTCAGCGCTGGATTATGCGCTGTTCCTGGAATCCGACCGCATGGGACATTTTTATAACACCATTAACAAGGAAACTCTCGACCTGCAGCGCGGCGTGGTGCAGAACGAAAAGCGGCAAGGCGATAACCAGCCCTATTCCATCTCGCGGTATCTGATCACCGAGAACACATATCCCGCCGGGCATGGGTATTCGTGGACGACGATCGGCTCGATGGAGGACTTGAACGCGGCGTCGCTCGCGGATGTGCAGGAGTGGTTCAAGACGTATTATGGGCCTTCGAATGCGACGCTGGTGATTGCCGGCGATATCGATGTGAAAACAGCACGCGAAAAGGTGGAAAAGTATTTCGGGGATATTCCCGCCGGTCCGCCGGTGGCGCACCAGACGGAATGGGTGGCGAAGATGACCGGCGTGCACCGCCAGCAGGCGCAAGACCGTGTGCCGGCGGCACGAGTGTTCAACGTCTGGAATGTTCCGGAATATGGGCAGGCTGACACCGATTATTTGGACCTCGTGAGCGACGTGCTGGCAGAGGGCAAGGATTCGCGGTTTTACAAGCGGCTCGTTTATGACGAACAAATCGCGACATCCGTGAACTGCGGCATCAATCCGAACGAAATCGGCGGCCAGTTCATTGTTGGCGCGGCGGCGAAACCCGGGGGAACCCTGGCGCCCATTAACAAAGATGTGCAGGAAGAGCTCGATAAATTCTTGAAGGACGGACCGACGGCGGAAGAGTTGGAGCGCGTCAAGACCGCTTATGAAGCGAATCTCGTACGCGGGCTGGACCGCATTGGAGGCTTTGGAGGAAAATCCGACATTCTCGCTCGCGGCCAAGTATTCACGGGGAATCCGGAACAGTACGTGATTTCGCTGGAGCGAGTGCGCAAAGCGACGGCTCAGGATTTGCGGGACGCGGCGCGGCGCTGGCTGAGCGATGGCCTCTATCAACTCGAAGTGGTGCCCTATCCGGAGTACAAGACGGCAAGCGCGGGTGCGGACCGTTCGAAACTCCCCGAAGTTGGAGCCACACCAAACATAAAGTTGCCGGCATTCGAGCGCATGACGCTTTCGAATGGGTTGAAAGTCGTTCTGGCGGAACGTCATGAATTGCCGCTCGTGGATTTCACCATGCTGGTGGATGCGGGGACCTCCGCAGACAGTTCTTCGGCACCGGGCACCGCGGCAATGACGTCCTCGCTGCTGACCAGCGGCACCGACAAATACACCGCGCTGCAAATCAGCGATGAGATTCAGAGACTGGGAGCAGAGCTCGAGGCAGGTTCAGGACTGGACAGTTCGACGGTTTATCTTTCCGCGTTGAAGAGCAAGCTGGAGCCGTCGCTCGCGTTGTTTTCCGATGTACTGCTACATCCTACGTTCCCACAGGAAGATTTCGCGCGCCAGCAGAAGCTGCAGATTGCCGCGATTCAACGGGCGAAGACTTCCCCCGGCGCGATGGCGGGCCGCGTGATGACTCCGGCGCTCTACGGCAAGGAGCATCCCTACGGTTTGGAGTTGACCGAAGCGGGCGTGGGCAAACTGACACGCGACGCGATCGCCAAATTCCACGACACGTGGTACCGGCCGAATAACACGACGCTGGTGATCGTGGGCGACACCACGCTGGCGGAGATTAAACCGCAACTGGAAAAGGCTTTTGCGTCCTGGAAGCAAGGGAATACGCCGAAGAAAAGCATTTCGAACGTAACGGCGCCGAAGCAGCCGGAGGTTTTTTTGATCGACAAACCGGGCGCGGCGCAGTCATTTATTTTAGCGGGAACGATCGCACCGCCGCGCAACAGTCCGCAGGAGATCGCGCTGGGAATCTGGAACGACGTCATGGGCGGAACGTTTGGCGGGCGCGTAAACATGAACCTGCGCGAGGATAAACACTGGTCTTACGGCGCTCGCACGGCGTTTCAGTTTGCGCGCGGCGACAGCGCCTGGGTAACGCAAGCGCCGGTGCAGACGGATAAAACGAAAGAATCTCTTGTCGAGATCAACAAAGAATTGCGCGACGTGTTCGGAGCGCGTCCCATCTCGCAGGATGAACTCAATAAGGACAAGGACAATCGAACTCTTCGCCTGGCGGGTTCGCGAGAGACCATGGCCGAAGTCGGCGATGCGATCGAGAACGTCGTGCAATATCGTTTGCCCGACGACTACTACTCGACATATGCATCCAAGGTGCGGGCGCTGTCGACAAACGATCTCACCACCGCGGGGAAATCTTTCCTGAACCCGGATCGGCTGGTGTGGGTCATCGTCGGAGACCTTGCCAAGGTGGAAGCCGGAATTCGCGAGTTGAATCTCGGCACGGTGCACATCGTGGATGCCGATGGCAACTCGATTAGATGGAGCCACTAAATTTAACTGTGCACATGCGCTTTGGCCTTCAAGTCTTGGGAGTTCGGCGGCGGGGATTGAGCGCGGCGGTGGCGCGCTTTCCCCGTTTTGCTTTTTCTGTGTAGAGATCCTTGTCCGCCTCGGAAAGAAGTTTTTCGATGCGCTCGCCATCGCCGCGGTAGATGGAGATTCCGATACTCGCGGAGAGGCGGGGCGGTTCATCGTCGGTGGCGAGGACTTCGCGAATGCGATTGGCGACTCGGCGCGCTTCGTCTTCCTGCGATTCGGGGAGGACCAGCGCGAACTCATCGCCGCCGTATCGCGCGGCAGTGTCAATGGCGCGGCAATGAATCCGGAGAACGTCGGCGAGACGGCAGATGGAACGGCTGCCGACGAGATGGCCGTAACTGTCGTTAATCGTTTTGAGACCATCAAGATCGAGAAGCAATACGGAGAAGGGACGGCCGGTGCGGTCGGTGCGCTCGGTTTCGTTTTCGAGAACGTCGAGGAGGCGGCGGTAGTTGGCGAGACCGGTGAGGGGATCGCTGACGGCAAGATGGTGAACTTGTTCGAAGAGTCGAGAGTTTTCAAGCAGCGCGCCTCCGAGCGCGACGGTGTAGCCCAACACCATGAGCGCCTGGGCAAAAACGAATGGGGCGTCGAGAAGGCGGGCAGATTGAGCGGCCGAGAGTTGGGCGGCAACATTTAGCCAGGTTGCTGCATAGATCGTGCGGTCGAAGGAGGAGTCTTCAACCGACAAGCGTCGGCGGTACCAGACGAGACTTACGAGGAAAATTGCGCCGGGCAGCAACTGCTCCGGATTGGGAAAGAAGGCGCCGGGATGCCGGGAGACGTCCGGGGGCAAACCGCGAAGCGTCGCAGCAAGGATGTAGGTCAGTACGATGACAGTTAGCAGAGCGCCAGCAAGCTCACCGCGCGGATGGCGCGAACGGCGGAGGAAACGCTCCACGAGAAGGGCAACGATGAGGAGAAGCGACAGGACCATGCGGCCGATCCACCAGGCGATGGGCGCCCACTGAACCCGCAGAGGCGCGTCCGGGAAAAACTGGAAAAAGAGCACGCTGGTGGCGGCGAGGATAGCGCCGGAAAGAAGAAACCCGGCGCCGAGAATCAATGAGATGCGGTCCTGGGTGCCCTGGAAACGAACAAGCGTTACGGCGGCGAAAACGAAGGCGAGAAGGCCGCTCATGACCTGCAAATAGCCTTGAAGAATGGGGTCGGGCTGAAGAGCAATACTGCGAAGCCAGTAAGCGGCCAGAACTACAAAAACGAAGACAGCGAAATGCGCAAGGAAAATGGTGATGTTGCTGCGGCCGTTTCTGTGAGAAGCCTCGCCCATGAGTCTTTCCGAATTTATCTTTCTTCTCCGGGCCGGTCGCCTACTTAATTAGACTACACAGCAGGCACCTCGGTTACCGGCAATTCGGGGGACGCGTGAGGCAAAAGACACCGTCCTGTGGATTTCACGACCTGTACTAATGTGCAGGACAAAATGTGGCGGGGGGAACGGCATGGTGAGAAGAGTGCGGCCTCCTGGGAAACTTTTTTGCAGTTGCGCGAGGGAGCGGGATTGCGCACACTGTCAGCATTGAAACGATTGAATACAGACTGATAGCTGGCTGCGAACAGTAACGCCTGCGCAAAAAGGAGAGGGTTTGAGCAACGAAACCGCGACGAGTTCCGCGCCACGGCTGCGGCGGACTCTGACGCTCTGGGACCTGATTCTTTACGGAGTCATCGTGATTCAGCCGGTGGCGCCAATGTCCATTTACGGTGTCTTGAGCGATCGGGGTAAAGGCCATGTCGTAACAGCGATATTGATCGCGATGGTGGCTATGCTGTTTACGGGGATCAGCTATGGGCGCATGGCCCGGGCATATCCGAGCGCGGGTTCCGCGTTCACCTATGTCGCGCAGGAAATTCACCCCAGTGTTGGATTTGTCACCGGTTGGAGCATGGTGATGGATTATATGCTCAACCCGCTGATCTGCACCGTGTGGTGTGCAGGACAGGCCCACGACTTCGCGCCTGGAGTCCCCATCTGGGGCTGGAAAGTCTTTTTTGCAGTGGTCTTTACGCTCCTTAATATTCGCGGCATCAAAACATCCGCGCGCATTAACGCCGGCATGGCTGCAGGCATGGGCGCCGTCGTCGTCGTTATCTTCGTGGTTGCTGCGCGATACATCTTCGGCCATCCGCACGCCGATCCAGCCTTTTTCACCAGGCCGTTTTACGATCCACAAACCTTTACCTCCAGCGGCCTCTTTGGATGCACCTCCATTGCGGTGCTGACCTACATAGGTTTCGACGGGATTTCCACGCTGTCTGAAGAGGCCGAGAATCCGCGGCGCAATATCATGCTGGCAACGGTTCTCACTTGCGTGGTAATTGGACTTCTATCCGCGGCGGAAGTTTACATCGCCCAGCTCATCTGGCCGATATCTCAGCAATTCCCGGACGTAAATACCGCTTATCCGGAGATTATGCGCCGCCTCTGGCCAGCCCTGCACGTGGGAACGCATACTATTGCACCGCTGTTTCTCCTCGTTGGTTTCACACTGCTGCTCGCCAATTTCGGTTCGGGACTAGGATCTCAAATTGGCGCGGCGCGCCTGCTCTTCGGCATGGGGCGGAGCAATGCGCTGCCTAAGTCATTCTTTGGAAAGCTGGATGGAAAACACCAGATTCCCAAGAACAATGTTCTGTTTGTGGGAGGCGCTGCACTCCTCGGCGCGTTTTTGCTTGAAGTAGTGGCAGGATACAGATCTTACATACAGGATGCGCAGGCAATGGATTGGGGAATTTTTCTGAAAATCCTAAATGGGGACAAGGCTTACGGACTCGGCGCGGAAATGCTGAATTTTGGAGCATTGATTGCGTTTATGGGCGTCAACGCGGCCGCGTTCGTGCGCTATTACATTCGCGCGGAGGAGAAAAAGCTGGTCAACTTGATTCCACCCATCCTGGGGTTTCTGATCTGCCTCGCGCTATGGGTGAACTTAAGCCGGCCGGCGATGATCGTCGGCTCAATCTGGATGGCCGCTGGCATCGCATTCGGGGTTTGGAAAACGCGCGGATTTCGCGAACAACTCTCGTTTGAGACACCTACGGAGTGATGCGTCCGGTTTAGAAGTGGCCATTGCGTCATGAGCGATTCTAGAAGGATGATGGGCGTGGCAGCGGAGGCGCTCGTTCCAGTGAAGAGGCAAAGCGGAGAGGCCCATACCATCACGATGAGGGACGTCGCGAAGTCCAGCGGCTTCTCTCCTGCAACGGTTTCGATCGTGCTGAACAATGCGCCGCTGGCGCGGTACATCGCGCCGGCTACAAAAAAACGCATCGAAGCAGTAGCGAAAAAACTTGGCTACCGTCCCAACGCGATGGCCCGATTCTTGCGCAGTAAACGGAGCCACAGCGTGGGAGTGATGTTCTTCGACATTACCGATCCCTTTTGCACGCCGGTCCTGCGCGGCATCGAGAACGCGCTTTATCAATCTTCGTACGTCCCGATTTTCGCGGATGCCCATAACCAGAGAAACCGGTTTGAGCGCTACCTGGAAATGCTGCTGGAACATCACGTCGAGGCATTGATCGTGGTAGCCAACTGGCTGTTCGTGGACATCCAACTGCTCGCGGACCTGAGCAAGAGAAACATTACGGCGGCCACCATTGGTTGGGAGATGCCTGGTGACGCCGTCAGCTCCGTGATGGTGGACAACGAAGCGGGAGGACGGCTCGCTCTTGAGCACCTTCACCAGCTCGGGCACCGCAAGATCGCTTTCATCCGCGGGCCAAAAATGCTGATCGACAGCGCTCCACGGTGGAAAGGGATTCAAAAATTCGCCCATTCGGCAGGCATGACGATCGATCCGGGACTCGTTCTGCAACTGCCGGATTCTTTCGATCCGAACTCAGGCTTTGAAGGCGGCCACCGGTTCACGGAAGAACTGCTGGAGCGCAAGAAGCGGTTTACGGCAGTGGTGGCATTTGACGATTTGACGGCGCTAGGCGCGATTCGTGCGCTGAGCAAAGCAGGCGAGAGAGTTCCGGAGAATTGCTCGGTAGTGGGGTTCGATGACGTCCCGCTCTCCTCGCTGTCCGCGCCTTCTCTGACAACCGTAAGGCAGCCGCTGGAAGCGATGGGAAACCTGGCGGTGAATATAGTGATGGACGGGGTCAACGCTGGCCTGGAAAAGCGCGATTGGAAAATCTCGCGGCACAAGATGAACCCGGAACTGGTAATCCGTGATTCCACGCGAGCGGCAGCGCTCAGCGGATCTAAGGACTAGATTCTGCTTTCCTTCAGAGAAGAAGAAAACGGCCCGCCTCCCCGACAAGGATCGGGGTTGACCATGGCCTTACTTCGCGGCAGGGAGAAAGACTTGCGAAGCTGCGAGGAACTCCACGTGAGACAGCTCGCTTGAAACCCGGACGCGCTCAAAACGGCCTTTGGCTCCTCCATTGCCCCTGAATGTCAGCAGATATTGATTGCTGAGGTGGGTAGAGATTTCATCGAAGTATGGCTTGAGTGTTACAGGTGCGCCGGTCCCTAGAAAAAAGGATTCGGCGCCGGTCTCCTCCGAAAGTTGGCTAAGATTCGACTGCGCCTGGAAACCGCGGAAGAACCCGCGGCCCAAGTGCCCCGCATCGGGGGCATAGATAGTCCACACGTTGATATTCTGCTGTTGCGCGCGCTCGATGGTGGAATCAAGGTCTGGGCTCTTCGGCCCGAATCCCCCGCCGCGAAAATAGTCGATTCCAGAAGAGATCAAGAGAATAGAGCGCCGGTCGGGGGAAGCAGGCCAACGCTTCATCAGATCCAAAATCGCGAGATACGGGCTGGTAAACGCACCCCCACCCCCGATGGGCAGGCGCAAAGCCTTGGCGGCAAGCTCGTGGTCATTGGTGAAGTCCTGTGCGACTTGAACCGCGCCATTGCGCGCATAGGACACGGAAACATACGTCGTGTTCGGTTGAGAGGAGAGAAATGCCTTCAGATCGCCCCACTGATTGGCGATGCTGCTCTCTAGCGAATCGTCAATCACCACGGCAAGATATAGCTTTTCGCCGTGCTTCCAGTCGGCAATCTGGGTGCGCTCCTTGTTCAGAAAAAGCCTGACGTCATCTTTGTTGACGATTGGCGCGCTGGTATCTTTCTTCCCGACGGCAGTTACCGTCAGGTTCACGGTGCCGGGCCCGGCGGCGAGGGCAGTTGTTGCAGCAGACCCCAATGCCAGGCCAAATGTCCCAATTATCAGGGCGAGGCGGCTTAGACTTGTTTTCTTCATCATTGGAATGACTCCATTTATCTATCTTCATGTGGTTAGATGCAATACCGGTTGAAAAGAGTACGTAGACAGATGGGTTTGGGCGCATGAATGAGTGGGGCGTTCCCGTCAAGCGAGCCGGTAGCTTCTCATACGAGATTTCGGTAACGGTTGAGTAGTATGCTGCGGAGCGAACGAAAAGGATTGGCCCGGTGAAAAACTACATTGGAGCAATTGACCAGGGCACGACGAGCACGCGATTTATGGTGTTCGATCAGTCCGGTCGCATTGTCACGGTGGCGCAGAAGGAGCACGAGCAGATTTTTCCAAGGCCCGGTTGGGTGGAACACGATCCGCTGGAAATACTGCGGCGCACGGAAGAAGTGATTGCTGGGGCACTTGAGCAACGCGGGTTGCGGGCTTCGGACCTGGCCGCGATCGGCATCACCAATCAACGGGAGACCACCGTCCTGTGGGAACGCAAGATCGGCAAGCCGGTTGCCAATGCCATTGTTTGGCAGGACACCCGAGTGGGGGAAGATGTTGCCCGCTTCGCGAGCGAAGGCGGGCAAGACCGCTTCCGGGCAGAAACCGGATTGCCATTGAGCACGTACTTCAGCGGCCTGAAGTTGCGCTGGTTGCTTGAAAATATTCCTGGCACCCGGGAGAAGGCCGCGGCGGGCGAGCTTTTGTTCGGAAATATCGATACTTTTCTCCTTTGGAACCTGACCGGGGGACCTCAAGGCGGCGTGCACGTGACGGACGTGACCAACGCTAGCCGGACGCAGCTCCTGAATCTGAGAACACTGGATTGGGACGAAAAGTTGCTCGCCGCGTTTGAGATTCCCCGCGCGGTGCTGCCCAAAGTGCGTTCGAGCAGCGAAGTCTATGGCAAAGCAACTCTCGGGGCGATTGCCGATGTACCCATCACCGGAATTCTAGGTGATCAGCAAGCGGCGCTGGTCGGCCAGGCGTGCTTTCGCCCCGGCGAGGTCAAGAACACTTACGGCACAGGCTGCTTCCTGCTGATGAACACGGGAGAACGGCTGGTGGCTTCGAACTTCGGCCTGCTCACCACGGTAGCGTACAAGTTCGGCAGCGGCGCCGCGCATTACGCTTTGGAAGGAAGCGTCGCGATTACGGGAGCGCTGGTGCAATGGCTGCGCGACAATCTTGGGTTCATCGAGAAAAGCGCGGATGTGGAGCCACTGGCGCGCACGGTCAAGGACAATGGCGGCGTTTACTTTGTACCGGCGTTTTCCGGGCTGTACGCGCCGTATTGGAAGGAAAATGCGCGCGGGGTCATCGCCGGGCTGACGCGCTATGCAAATAAGGGGCATATCGCGCGGGCGGCTCTGGAAGCCACTGCCTTTCAAACGCGCGAGGTCGTCGAGGCGATGGAAAGAGACTCTCAGATTGCGCTCGAGAGCCTCCGCGTGGATGGCGGCATGGTGGCGAACGAGTTGCTGATGCAATTTCAGGCTGATATTTTGAATCGCGAGGTGGTGCGTCCAGTGATCCAGGAAACGACCGCGCTCGGAGCAGCATATGCCGCCGGCCTGGCGGTAAGATTCTTTTCCGGCTTCGAAGAATTGCGCGCCAACTGGGCAGTCGATCGCACGTGGAAGCCACATCTCGCCGAAACGGAGCGCGATGAACTGTACCGCCAGTGGAAAAAGGCGGTCACGCGGTCGTTTGACTGGATCGAATCCTGACGGAGGTTATCTGCCATGACATCGCCAGTTCTCGGTGAATTTCTCGGGACGATGGTTCTTGTGCTGCTTGGCGATGGCGTTGTTGCCGCGGTGCTGTTAAAACGTTCGAAAGGGGAAGGCAGCGGCTGGATGGTGATTACCGCCGGGTGGGCGTTCGCGGTGATGGCGGGCGTGTTCACAGCGATTGCATGCGGGAGCAGCGATGCGCACATAAATCCTGCGGTGACGATGGGCTTTGCATTGCGCGACGGTAATTTTGTAAAGTTTGCGCCCTATCTTGCTGCGCAGGTGCTAGGCGGTATCCTTGGTGCTGCGCTGGTGTGGCTGCACTACTTTCCACACTGGAAGGAGACACCGGATGCTTCTGCGAAGCTGGGGTGTTTTTGTACAGCGCCAGCGATCCGCAATACGGTTACGAATTTGCTGAGCGAAGTGATTGCAACGTTCGTGCTTGTCTTTGTGGTAGGAGCGATTTTTTCCAAGAGCGTTTCGACGGCTGGGCCAGCCGCGGGACTTGGACCGTACCTTGTGGGGAGCCTGGTCTGGGGCATCGGTCTGTCGCTTGGCGGCCCGACTGGATATGCCATCAATCCGGCGCGAGACCTCGGGCCGCGCATTGCGCACGCGATTCTCCCGATTGCGGGAAAAGGTAGCTCCGATTGGGGTTATGCGCCCATTCCTGTGATTGGCCCACTCATTGGTGGCTCAATGGCCGGTGTACTTCTGCGAGTGCTTGCGATTTCCTGACACGAGCAGAGAGCAAGCAGACCTTCGTTGACACCTGACAACGATTCAGAGCCGAGTGGAGAACTGGCAAGGACGTGAGATTTTCCGTGAAGAGGAGTTGAGCAAAAGAATGAGCTTTATGCGATCTCTGTTGCTTGCTGCGTCGCAGAATCGATGGCTTCGCGAGCATGCTGCACATTATTCCTTTGTGCGTGGCGCCGTGTCCCGGTTTATGCCCGGCGAAACGCTGGACGACGCGCTTGGGGCGGCGGAGGCACTGCGAGTCAAGAAGATTGGGACGGTTTTCACGCACCTCGGAGAGAACATCAGGGATCGCGCGGAGGCGCAGCAGGTTACGGAACACTATCTCGAAGTTCTGGAGCGCATCCGAAAAAACGGTTTGCAAGCGGAGATCTCCGTCAAGCTGACGCAACTCGGCTTGGATCTCTCGCGGGATCTTTGCTTCGAACATTTGAAAGCCATCATTGAGCGTGCGCCAAAGGACTCCATCGTGTGGGTGGACATGGAAGCAAGCAACTATGTGGACGCAACGCTGGATCTCTATCGTCGCGCGCTGACAGCGCATGCGAATGTTGGTGTATGCCTGCAGGCATATCTCCATCGGACTAAAGACGACCTGGAAAAACTTCTGTCGCAGCGGCCGTCGATTCGATTGGTCAAAGGGGCATACAACGAGCCGGCAGAAATTGCGTTTCCGCGTAAAGGGGATGTCGACGAGAACTATTTCGAGCTTGGGAAGCAAATGCTACGGGCCAAGAAAGAAAATCGTTGCGTACGCGCTGCGTTCGGCACGCATGACGTAGCGCTGATCCGACGGCTAGCCGATTTTGCTTCTGCGGAAGGGTTTGCGAAAAAAGATTTTGAAGTGCAGATGCTCTACGGCATCCAACGCGCCGAACAGGAGCGCCTGGCCAGCGAGGGCTGCACTTCCATCGTATTGGTCGCTTACGGCAGCTACTGGTATCCGTGGTTCGTGCGGCGGCTGGCAGAACGCCCGGCGAACTTATGGTTCATGGTGCGCAACGTTTTCGCGGGGTAGATTTGGTGAGCCCTGCGTTCCAACCCTCATTCCAACGGCAATTGGCATCCTCCAATCAAACCGCCGTATTGGCTTTGGCGATCAGAAGAATCGCGAGAGCATAGAACACGAACATGAGGGCGAGAAACGTCTTTGCCCGACGATTGGCGCCCTGGAATTCTTTCCAGGCGAGAACTCCCCACAGGGCGGCGACCATGGGCGCCGACTGGCCGATGGCGTATGAAATAGCCACCCCGGTAAAGTTCGCCGCGACTAGATTGAAGACCGTGCCGGCGCCCCAGATGAGGCCACCAAGCAAGCCGAGCATGTGGCCTGAGGCGGGCCCGTGAAAGAATTCGCGGAAATTCACGGGTTCTCCCACAAGCGGATTCTTCATAAAATAGACGTTCCAGACAAAACAGGAGAGCAGGGCTCCCAGCGTTAAGAAAACGCCGATGCTGTATGGTCCCAGCGTATTTCCCTGGGTCATCGCGTGAGTGACGAAAGGAGCCCAGAGGCCCATGAGGATTCCGGAAACGACGCAGATGATGATGCTCTTGCGGGAAACCGAACGGTTGGCTCTCTCGAGGTTTCCGTAAGCCTTGCCGTCGAGGATCACCGCGAAGACGGCGCAAGTGACTCCAGCCGCAAGCAATGCCGCATTTCCCTTTGGTTGCAACACGTAGCTTGACACCACGCCGACCACCATGGCGATGCCGATGGAAACAGGAAAAGCGATGGCCAAGCCGGCCAAGTCGATTGCTGCGACAAGGAGGAGATTCGCAAGATTGAAAACCGCACCACCGGCAAGCGTGTAAATGATATTCGAACGGTCCGCCGCGCGGACATTGTTCAGAAAACTCGAAGCATCATTCGAACTGCTGCCGATGGTGAAGGCCAATGCGACCGCGATCAGAAAAATGCCGACGGCGTAATCCCAGTAGAACAATTCGAAGCGATAGTTCTTCACGCCTTTATAGGTATTGGCCCAGGAGCCCCAGCAAATCGCGCAGGTCAATATCATTAGCAGAGCTGTGGCAAAAGTGTGGGGAACAAACATAGGATTGCGTCTCCTTCGCAGGTCAAACGAATCATCCTCTTTCTTCGGGTCCAAGAACGCCGGGCAAGTGACTGTCGGTGCTTGTACTCACCGTAGGCGAACCTGTCAAGGACAAACCGGGGAATCCGCTGAGTTACCTTCCGTGGCGTCCAACCAAGAGACGGGTCGCCTTGCAATCGAGAGTTTATGCGGTTCCCCGGCCGCGTTCTTATATAATCCGCGCGGAATCAGCAGAGGGAAAAATGGCCAAGCAATCTTTCATCGCGGTTGTGGGCAGCGCCAACGTAGACCTGACCACGTTCAATGACGTCTTCCCGCGCCCGGGCGAAACCATCTTCGGAAAGAAATTTGATCTTGGATTCGGAGGCAAGGGCGCGAATCAGGCGGTTGCAGCGCGTCTCTGCGGAGCAAACGTAGCCATGGTGGCGAAAGTCGGCAGCGATCTCTTCGGACCCGCCACGATTAAGAACTTTGAATCGCAAGGGATCGACGCCGCTCACGTGCGCATCGCCGAGGGTTTTTCCAGCGGGGTCGCGCCTATCTTCGTGGATCCGAACGGGCAGAATCGCATCATCGTCGTGAAAGGCGCTAACGATACCCTTTCGCCTGAAGATGTGGACGCCGCCGCCCCGCTTCTCCGCAATGCGGATACCATCGTCATGCAGTTTGAAATTCCCTTGCGCACCGTCTACCACACCGTGAAGTTCGCGAGAGCCAATGGCATCCGCTGCATTGTGAATCCCGCTCCGGCCCAGCTAGTTGACTTTAAGGAGGTTGGCGCTGCGGATTATTTCATTCCCAATGAAAGTGAAGCCTCAACCATCGCCGGAATGCCTGTTCAATCGATCGATGATGCAAAAAAGTGTGCGGAAGTTTTACTGCGCCAGGGAATTCGCCGCGTAGTCATCACCCTCGGCGAGCGCGGCTCTCTGGTGGCGGGGCCGGATGGGATGGAACTCATTCCCGCGTTCAAGGTCCAAGCGGTGGACACCACCGGCTCGGGCGATGCGTTCATCGGCAGCTTCGCGGTCTTTCTCGGTGAAGGCTTGCCGGAGAAGGAAGCTCTAACGCGCGCCAATCTCTACGCCGCACTTTCCACCACCAAGGTCGGCACGCAAAAATCCTTCTGTAACCGGGCTGAATTCGAGAAGCAGTGGCAGAATCGCGGCGGGCGTCTGTAAACGTGCTTCGTCAAAATGCTAAGATGGAGCATTCAGGATTGCTCCGCCGTAAGCGGTGAAGAATTCCATGACTCTGCACGACAGTACGCGGATTGATAACTCTTCCAGCCTGGAGCGCCACGCCCTCCGAGGACCGGTTTCGCCTGCCGATACCGCCATCGCCAATTACGCGGGGCGCGACCTCCAACCCAATCGCGGAATTCCGCTGAATTTGGATTGGGTGAACGCGGTGCGCGTAAACGCGAGCGCCGTCGAACGCCGAGCGCAGAGCATCGGCACGCGCCGAACGGTGAAGAAGGAATGGCAGGCGGCTTGGCTGCTGCGCGCCATCACGTGCATGGATCTGACGACACTCTCGGGGGACGACACCGACGAACGCGTTCGCCGCTTGTGCGCCAAGGCGCGGCAGCCGATTCAACTGGAGCTGGTGCAAAAGCTGGGCATAGAGAGCCTCAATATTAAGGTTGCGGCCGTTTGCGTTTATCACCGCTTTGTCGAAACCGCGCGGCGCGCGATTGAAGGCAGCAGTATTCATGTTGCCGCGGTCTCCACAGGATTTCCCGCTGGACTCTCCCCGTTTGAGGAACGCGTCGCGGAAATCCGCCGCTCCGTGGAGGCCGGCGCCGATGAGATCGATGTGGTCATCACACGCGCGCACGTCTTCGGCGGAGAATGGCAAGCACTGTACGACGAAGTCGCCACCTTCAAGAATGCCTGTGGACCCGCGCATCTGAAAGTGATTCTGGGCACGGGTGATTTGCTGACGCTGCGCAACGTGGCGCGTGCCAGCGCAGTGGCGATGATGGCCGGTGCGGACTTCATCAAGACATCTACCGGCAAGGAAGCGACCAACGCGACACTGCCCGTTGGCCTGGTCATGACCCGTGCGATTCGCGAGTACGGGCAGGAAACCGGCATGGCGGTGGGCTTTAAGCCAGCGGGCGGCATTCGCACTGCGAAGCAATCGCTCGATTGGCTCGCTTTGATGAAGGAAGAGCTCGGAGATTCCTGGCTAAGCGCAGACTTATTCCGGTTTGGCGCCAGCGGCATGCTTGGCGACATCGAGCGGCAACTCGAACACCACGTTACAGGACGGTATTCGGCTGACTATCGCCATCCTATGGCGTAGGCGGGAGATTTTTTTCGATGTCAACAGAATTGAGAACAAGCGAATGAGCATCGTTGAGAAATTCATGACCATGGAGTACGGGCCCGCGCCGGAGGATCCGCGCGAAGCACTCGCCTGGCTGGACCGCCATGGCCGCCGCTTTGGGCATTTCATCAACGGCGCGTCGCTTGCCCCCGCGGCTGGGACTTATTTCGACACGGCGGATCCTTCCACCGGCGAAAAACTCGCAACCGTGGCGCAAGGCTCGGCAATGGACGTTGATAGCGCTGTGAAAGCGGCGCGGGCTGCTTTGCCGGCGTGGCAGTCGCTCACCAATCATGCGCGCGCGCGTTATCTCTATGCGCTGGCGCGGCAGGTTCAGAAGCATTCACGCTGGCTCGCCGTCCTCGAAACGCTGGATAACGGTAAGCCCATTCGAGAGAGCCGCGACATCGATATTCCGCTTGTGGCCCGCCATTTTTATCACCACGCAGGCTGGGCCCAATTGCTCGACCAGGAATTCCCGGGATACACCGCTTGCGGCGTGGTAGGGCAAATTATTCCATGGAATTTTCCCTTGCTCATGCTGGCGTGGAAGATTGCCCCCGCACTCGCCACCGGAAATACCGTTGTGCTGAAACCCGCCGAGTTTACGCCTCTGACGGCCCTGGCATTTGCGCACATCTGCCAGGAGGCCGGCCTCCCCGCCGGCGTCGTAAACATCGTCACCGGCGATGGATCGACAGGCGAAGCATTGGTAAAGCATCCCGACGTCGACAAGATTGCGTTCACGGGTTCGACGGAAGTGGGCCGCGCGATTCGCAAAGCAACCGCACAGAGCCACAAGAAGCTTTCCCTCGAACTCGGCGGCAAGTCTCCTTTCATCATTTTTGAAGACGCCGACCTGGATAGCGCCGTGGAAGGTCTGGTCGACGGCATCTGGTTCAACCAGGGGCAGGTTTGCTGCGCCGGTTCGCGGTTGCTGATGCAGGAGAGCATCGCGGATAAGCTGATCGGTAAGATTCAAGACCGCATGAACACGCTGCGAATCGGCCCGCCACTGGATAAAGCCATCGATATCGGGGCGATCGTCGCTCGCGTGCAACTCGAGCGCATCCAGCGGCTGGTCGACCAAGGCGTCGCTGAAGGAGCCACCTGCTGGCAACCTGCCATTCCGGTCCCGTCGCGGGGGCTGTATTTTCCGCCGACGCTGCTGAGCAACGTTCATCCGACATCAGTAGTGGCGCAGCAGGAGATTTTCGGTCCAGTACTCGCCGCGATGACGTTCCGCACTCCGCGCGAAGCAGTGGAGCTCGCCAACAATACGGTTTATGGCCTGGCCGCCTGCGTGTGGAGCGAGAGCATTAATGTTTCGCTCCATGTTGCGGCACAGCTCAAAGCCGGCGTGGTTTGGGTTAACTGCACGAATCTCTTCGACGCCGCCTGCGGTTTCGGAGGCTATCGCGAAAGCGGTTTCGGACGCGAGGGTGGGCGCGAAGGTCTTCTGGAATATCTTGAGCCTGCTTGGTTCAAGAACGCTCCACCAGTTCATCCAACACCTGTCGCGATGGATCAGCCGCCGGAAGAGTCCATTGATTCTGTAGCTCCCGCGATTGATCGCACCGTAAAACTCTACATCGGCGGCAAACAGGTGCGTCCGGATTCGGGTTACAGCATCGAAGTACGCGGTGCCGACGGGCGCTTGCTCGGCGAAGCGCCGCTTGGCAACCGCAAGGACATTCGCAACGCCGTCGAAGCGGCACGCAAAGCGGAAGGCTGGGGTAAGGCGACGGCGCACAATCGTGCGCAAGTGCTCTTTTACATTGCGGAAAACCTTTCACAGCGGCGGGAAGAAATCGCCGGCCGCTTGTCTGCGCTTGTGGGAAAGAAGCAGGCCGAAGCCGAAGTCAGCCTCGGGATCGAACGCATCTTTTCCTACGCTGCCTGGGCCGACAAGTACGAGGGCGCAGCGCACAACCCGCCATTTCGCAACGTCGCGCTGGCGATGAAAGAGCCTATCGGAACGGTGGGCATCGTCTGTCCCGCCGCCGCGCCGTTGCTGGGATTTATTTCTCTGGTGATGCCGGCTATTTCAGCGGGCAACACGGTCGTCGCAATTCCATCCGAAAAATATCCGTTGATTGCCGGTGATCTTTATCAGGTTTTCGAAACCAGCGACCTGCCGGATGGAGTCGTAAACATCGTCACCGGCCGTGCTCCTGAATTGATGAAAACACTCGCGGAACATGACGACATGGATGCGATTTGGTGTTTTACCGATGAAGCCGGTGCCGCAGCAGCAAAAACTCTTTCGATTGGCAATTTGAAGCAGGTGTTCACGAACGAAGGTCGTGCCATTGACTGGTTCGACGGGAAACAGGGTGAGGGACGCTGGTTCCTCGACCACGCCGTTCAGGTCAAGAACATCTGGGTTCCCTACGGGGAATGAGAGTTGGGGACCGTAGGGACCGATACGTCCTTAACCACCGCTAAACAACACCTCAACCTGGATACAGTACGCCTATGAGCGGGATACGGTCCGCCTATAGTACGCCTATACTTGACGCACAAAACATTTCAGTGTAACTTCCCTCCTGATTTCGTGGCCCTGTTCGCCCCAGCCGGCAGAACGGCACATGGATCTCGTAAAGAACGCAGAGAGCCAACTATCGCTTCTCGGATCTTGAGTCCCCCCTCGAGAATCATTAGCTGTGAAAATTTGAAGCCGGCGAATGAATGTGTGCAGTTAGGAGACTGTTCTTGCGCTTGCTTCTTTCGCTGCCGTTCCATGCCTGCCTTCTTGGTTCGCTTCTAACGCAGCTAGCGTCAGAAAGCCGACACCTTCCTTCCAAAATTCGCAGTGAGAGAGGCTGATTTATGCAGAATGCTATTCCGACGCTGGGCACAATTTCTTGGTGTCGTCGACTATTGCCTGCGACCGCTGCTTTAGGGTTGCTGTTGGTGTTTGGGTTTGCGCAAACAGGGCTAGCACAAACTACAAACCTATTGACTCCCTCTAACAACTATTTTGTTACCGGCGACTATGTCGTCGGCGGGGTCGGTCTGCGCGGCCTGGGGGACGCAACTGGTTTCGCGAAGGGAACCATCGCCATTCCCGATCTGATGCAGCCCAATTCTGCGGCTGTGCCTACTGGAGCCGATATCGTGGCGGCCTACCTCTACTGGGAAACCGTCGAGTCATCGCAGTCGGTAATGGCCGGTCAGAATGGATTTTTCAACGGTTACGCTATCACCGGAGCGATCCTGGGCAACCCAAACGCTCCCACATCCTGGAGTACAGGCGGCTGCTCGGGTTCATCAAATGGGTCAAAAACTATGCGGGCCTACCGCGCGGACGTCCGTCCGTTTCTGCCCCTGGATGCAAACGGGAACGTCCAGGGTAACGGCTCTTATCAAGTAAGACTGGCCGATAGCGGAAGCAATGGCGGCGGAACTCCCCTGACCCTGGGCGCGACACTCGTGATCATATATCGGGTCCTGTCGTCAGCGGTTCCGCTAAATTCGATCGTCCTTTATGACGGCGCCGTTACCCCAAGCAACGCCTCGTCAACTATGAGCCAGCAGATTGCTGGTTTCTATCAGGCTGCTGCATCCCCGGTAGCTAAAATCACCCACATCGTCGGCAATGGTCAGTCGAATAAGTCCGAAAGTGTGTTCCTAAATGGCGTGAACCTTCCTTCTCTTTACACGAACCTCCCTCCGTTTCCTGGGCTCTATAACGGCTCCTGGGACAATCCGACCTGGCCTGTCAATTCTGTAGTGCGGGCCAATGACGCTTCGGAGACGACTTCCGTCGTGCCGGCGCCTACGAATAGCAGTTGCGTCTCTTGGGGCGCGGTGATCTTCAGCAGCACAGTTCAAAGCAGTGACGGCGATGGCCTGCTCGACACCTGGAAGTCCAGCCAGGGATACACGGACCTTATTAGCGGCCAATGGGTCGCGCTGCCCGGAGCACAAAGGAGTCGAAAGGACCTCTTTGTGGAAGTGGACTACCTGAGCAATCTCGACGGCAAAGCTGGTAGTTATCTACATTCCCATCTGCCCAAGCAGGCGGCGATAGACATGGTGGGCAAGGCTTTCCAGAATGCGCCTGTCGATTGCGACCCAATCACCCTGGCGTGTAAAGGCGTTACGGTGCATTTCGACCTCGGCCCCGGCATCTACCAAAGTGACCCGTATGTGATCGCGTATCCGGTCCTGCTTCCGAACCCGCTTCCGCCGGGAACAACGGCGCCGCCCCCCGGCGCCAGCGGAAACGCCATTTCCGAAAGTACCGCGCTGTGTACAGACGCCAAGGGCACACCTCTTTGCGCGTTCCCCAACCAGCCAACCGTCGGGTGGAAGGACGGGTTTCTATTCTTCAAGAACACGTCGACGTTGGGCAATTTCCAGGCCGGGCGGAAGGACAGCTACCATTACCTGCTTTTCGGGCACGGACTGGGGGTCGCAAGGTCCTACTGGAGCACAGCCAACACCGCACTGATAGGCTTTGGTCTCGGATCCTTGGACTCAATCGTTGTCAGCGGCAACTTGACCACGGTAACCATCGAATCTCCATCGGGATTCCTTAAACCCGGGGACCCTGTCAACCCTGGAGACCCCGCATTCGGGGACTTCAATCTGGATCGCGTCAGCGTGGAAGGAGCGATTCAGAACGCGGCCCTCAACGGAACCTATCTCTACACTTTCAAGAGCCAATCCACCGACAGCAAAACCAACATCACTACGACCGTCTTCACCATCCCAACCCCGCCGGGAGTGGCTACCGGAATTTACAAGGCAAGCAATGAGCCGCAACTGGCGCTCACCTACGCAGGACCAACGAGTACCTCCGGTCATTCTGACCTCGGCGGTGCAGATTCCGCGGTTACTTTTGGGTTGTGGGCGGCCGATGACGTGCCCGGCTGCATAGCAAATCCTTCGGCGATTCAGCCCGGCCAATCGTACTGCGACAACCAGGTAGGCAACGTGCAAGCGCAGGCCGGAACTCTCATGCATGAAATAGGGCATACCTTCACCCTCACACATGGTGGGATGTATTTCAGCACCACGAACAACGCCCCTCCGGTCGCACCGACGTACGACCTGAACTGCAAGCCCAATTTCCTAAGCGTCATGAATTATCTGTTCCAAATTCGCGGCTTCCCTGACGGTGGAATTGATTACTCCGGTCAGACTCTGCCGGACTTGAATGAAACCACGCTCAGTGAGGCCTCCGGCATAAATCTGGGGCTAGCGACGCCGCATTTCACCCGGTGGTACGCGCCCCCAAATGCCCTCGATCTAAAACTCGGCACCAGCCGGATCGCCCAGGCCCATTGTGACGGTTCCCCGATTGGGCCTAATGAGAAGATGGTCCGCGTTAACGGCACGAGCTCTACCCAAGTCGATTGGAACAATGACCTCTTCGTACCGGACGCGGTCAGTCCGCAGGACGTGAACTTCAATGGGAGCGTCGACGCTGCCCCGTTTCGCGGCTTCAGCGACTGGGCAGCTTTCGATTTGCGCCAAATCGGCGCTCGATGGAGCGTGGATGGATTCTCGGGCGGCGGGAGCGTCCACACTGTAGGTGGTGGGAGTGTCCACACTGTAGGTGGCGGGAGCCCCTTGGACCCAGCTAGTGGTAGCGTGGCAACCGTAGGAGGTGGGAGCGTCCACACCGTAGGTGGCGGGAGCGTCGCTATTGTAGGCGGTGGAACCGACCAGGACTTCGATACGGCAAGCTCCACCATGGATCCGCCGTCTGGTCTGCAGTGCTCAAATTGCGTGCTTTCGTCAGGATCTCTGCTATCGAATGGAAAGACGGTCTCGCTGGCGTGGACCTCGCCCACCTTTGGCCAGGTTCGCACCTATTCGGTCTGGCGCGCCGTGGGTTCCTTCACCATGCTCCAGAGCATCGTTGCGAATGCCGCGTCGTTCTCTAACGTTGGCACAGTAACCGGCACCCCGCCATCACCGTCGTTCAATGATACGACTGTGAAGAACGGCGTAACATATACCTACTTCGTGACTGATTCGAACAAGCGAGGCGTGCAGAGCGCCGCTTCGTCTTCGGTGACCCTGACGGTGAAGTTCTGACATGCTTTAGCGCGGCGGGCCTGCCGGCAGCGGCCCGCTGCACGCTGCGAACCGGATAGAAGCTCGCAACAATTGACAGAAAGTCTGCAACGACGGGTGGTTCCGCGCATCGTCTCTTTTCCTTGAGGCGCTTACTGGGCGAGGCGGTGACGGATTTCCGCGAGCATGGGGTCCTGACCCGCTTTTCCGCGGATGCTCACATACGTTCGGTAGGAATCGACGAACCCGGCGCTTTTCAGCCCTTCGCGGACACGTCCCTGATAGTAATAAACGGGTGGGAAATACCCATACGTGGGGCCGTCATACAACTCCAAGGCCTCACCTCGCGTTTTCATGCAGCGGTCGAATTCAGAATCCGCTTCCACGTAGAGCCCCGCTTCCAGATAGGCTCGTCCCAGGTCAAACCGGCCCATCCAGGTCTCCAGCACCTTGTTGCCTTCGGTGAATAACGGAATCGCCTCGCGCGCCTCATTTTCCTTAAGAGCCACTTCGCCCTCAATCAACTTAGCATCAGCCTGAGCCTCAGCACTCAACTCCGAACGAAGGCCGTTCGCTAATGCAAGTGCTTTCGATGCTTCTCCTGCCTCAACCAAGACCCGTGCCATGAGGAAGCGGATGTTTACCTTATCGCTGTTGGACAGCGCGCGCCTGGCGGCTTCGAGCGCCTGTCGGTCGTGTCCCCACGAAAGCTGCGTGTAAGCAAGGGCGGCAAATTTCTCGGCCGCACGTGAATTCTTTGCCGCCAGGTCGGCGCTGGCGCCATGTTCGAGCATTTTCACTGCATCTGAGAAGCGGCCCTCGTACAGAGCTAGATCGGCGAGGCCTGAGCCGCTAATGGAGACGCCCAGAGGGCTCAGCTTCTCGAGCTTCTGGTAAGTTTCAGCGGCTTGAGCCATCTGTCCCTGCCCCAATTGCGCATACGCCAGAGCAAGATGGGCCGTTTCGAAGGACGGATTGTTCTGAAGTGCTACCCGCGCTTGTTGCTCGGCCGTCTTAAAGTCGCCTGCATAAGAAGCGTAGATCGAGAGATCCATCCGCGGTACCGCTGCATTAGGGTAAATCTCGACCGCGCGCTGCAGCTCCTCCGCGGCTTTGGGGAAGTTTCGCAACTCGCCATAACAAGCGGCGAGATTTATGTGCGCGATATTGTCGGACGGATACAGCTTCACCAGGGAAGTGTATTCTTCGATGCACTTCGGAAAGTCGCCCGTATAAACATAGTAGAGTCCTCGTATGCGGTAGCGTTCGCGCTCCGTCATGCGATCGACGTGTTCCATCGCCATTTTGACGTACTTCTCGGCATCCTGCGCGTTGCCTAGGTTTCTGGAAGCAGCCGCCATGCCAGCGTACGCACGAGCAAAGTTCGGGTCCAATTCCGCGGCTTTCGAAAATGACTGTAGCGCATCCTTCGAGCTCCCTGCGAATTGCTGTTCCATACCCATGCCGTAATCGTGCACGACCTCCAGCGAGGAGGCGGTAAACGCTCCTGCGACCGCGGTGAGCTGTACCGATTCCGGCGTGGTGTCGCCGAGCGCTTTGCGGATCGGGGCGGCGAGCTTAGGCACCGCGAGCAAGAGTTCGTCCTTCGTGGCGGCAGTGACTTCGGCACTCGCGATGCTGTTGCCGCTCACTCCGTCCATTGCCTCTACCGAAAGTTTGTAGCCGTCGCCGCGACGACTGAGCGACCCGGTAACAATGTCCCCGATCCCTTGGCTCATGGCGATCAGCCGCGCCGACTGCTCATCGAGCTTCTCGGTGGGCTTGGGAAGCTGCCGCGCTAATTTGCGCGCTTGTCCGCGATTGTAGGCGTTGACGAACCGCGCCCCTTCCATGGCCACGTTGAACATCGGTTCCAGAGTGCCGTCGAAAATGGCATCGCCCGTATGGTTTGTGAAGTCTGCCACCAGCACTGAAACCGCGGCGTGCGCGGCTTGCGGCTTGGGCGGGCCTTTCAACCGGAATCCAATCACCGCCGCTATGAGCAGTATCGCGAGCGCTGCCGATGCCCACTTCCAGTAAGCCACTCGCGGGGCGGGCAGAAAAATCGTGGAGCTCCCCGCCGTGGGCCCCAGCCAAATCTCCAGTTGCTGCGCCATTTCACGCGCACTCGATATTCGCTTCTCCGGTTCGATCTCCAGCGCGCTCATGACCAGGTCATTGAGTGCCTTTGGCACGGTCGCCTCGACTTCAGCGGGAGCCTTCGGTTTTTCCTGCAAGCGCTTCCACAGCGTGCCTAATGGCGCATCAGCTGGATACGGCGACTTGCCGGTCAGAAGCTCGTAAAAAATAACTCCGAGAGAGAAAAGATCGGAACGCTCGGTAAGTTTTTCGCCGCGCGCTTGTTCCGGAGACATATATTCCGGAGTCCCGACGAGCGCCCCCGTCTGCGTCATTCCCGGCAGGTGCGCGGACCGCGCGATCCCGAAGTCCATCACGTATACGCGCCCGTCCCCGGTCACCATGATGTTTTGCGGTTTCAAGTCGCGATGAATCACGCCCTCGGCATGCGCTGCTTCCAGAGCGCGGCAAATCTGCAGCATCAAGCGTGATGCTTCCTCCCCAGGAAATTTGCCTCTTTCGACCAACAACGCGCGCAGGTCTCGGCCTTCGACGAAATCCATGGTGATGAATTTGATCCCGTCGGATTGCCCCAGGTCGAAAATTCGAATGACATTCTTGTGCGTCACCTGCCGCGCGAGAATTAACTCCTGCTTGAAACGCCTCAGGATTTCTGGGTTTCTCGCCAGTTCTGGCCGGATTAGTTTGAGCGCCACGATGCGGTCCAGTTCGGTGTCGCGCGCCTTATAGACCGCGCCCATTCCGCCTCGTCCCAGCAACTGGAGAATTTCGTAGCGGCCCGCTAATACTCTTCCTTTCTCTACATCATCGCCAGCCGCCGCTACTCCGGAAGTCCGCGGAGTCACCGCCACCGACCACGCTTCCGGCGTTCCGCTTTCGTTGAGCGTTTCTTGGGATAATGGGATCGGAAGAGGCGTGTGACAGGTTCCACACAGCGAGGCCGCGTCTGGGTTGTTAGCCGCGCAAACTGGACATTCCATGGGCAGGGAGCCACGCTCCCGAAGCCATCATTATGACCATTGCAGCACTGAAAGCAAGCAACGTATCAAACTCGTGCATCGCACTTCGAACCAGTTAGCGCTCCGCGTCAAAACCCCGCAAATCCACGAGAAAGCTTCTTAAATCTTCAACTTGCCACGGACGTTCCATTTTTGAACGTACCCAGGCGGCCAATTCCCGCAGTGGGAATGCCTTTCGAGGCAGGCGCTCCTCGAACTTTCTTTGGCCGTTCTAACTGACTGTGTTTGCACGGTTTCCCTCCCTCCGCCGCTCGACTTCAGTTGGCGATGCAAGTGCATTGCTTACTTTCGAAAGTAACACCACTCTTCTCTGCCGGACATTTCTTTGGCATCTGCGCGAGCTGCATCGCGTCTTCAGAAGAGGACTCCTAAGCCGGGTAAGGAAAGATCGCATGAAGAGAAAGCTAGCCGCGGATGTCAGTAGCCCAAGACGGGTTATCAAGCTGCCTATTCGTAAGAACTTTCGATACGGCGTCGTGCTTTTCGTGACTTTCCTGGTCTGGCCTTTCTTCCTTCCCGCGCAAGAGAACCAAACCTCTGATCCTATCGCTCCTTCCGGGCTTGCTGCGGAAAACCTGAGTCGTGTAGCGGCTTCGGCCGCCCAGGTTGAGGACTTACTCCGCAAAGAGCCGGGGCTCCTGGTCGAGTTGAAAAGGTGGGTGGCGAAGGAAGCGACCGACCACGGTCAAATTCTGGATGACACCGAATTGACCGACCAAGCCATTTTTGAGCGCCTCGCTCGCGAACTGGAATTCCGTTCCTTGGCCACGCGGCTATTGCAGCGCTACGGCTACTTGATGCCGAAGTTAAACCCGGATTCCGAGGCGGCCAGGGAGCACGAGATGCTGTTCAACGAACGCACGCGCCGCTTGGCGCGAACTGCAGCCGAGGAAGACAATCCGCCGGAAGAAAAGGGTACCGAAGAGGAATTGAAACGAGCGGAAGAGTGCAGCGCGGCCCGCGGCCGGGAGTGTGTAGAGCCACGGCAGAAGCAGTTGCGCGAAGAACCGGAATTCCGCCCACAACAGCGCGCACTGGAGACGAGTCCTTCGAATCTGGGCGAACGCACGGTTCCGCGCCAGTCTCGCGGCAATCCTGTCGAAGAACCGGGAATTCCTTCCCGCCAATTGCTGCAAACAATCTCCGATCCGGAGTCTGGGATTGCTCCATCATCGGGGCAGCGCAGGGTTGAGCGTTCTTCGCTCGCCGCCAGTGAGACAAACTTGGAAGACAATAGCGTGGCTCGCGCCAGTGATTCGCTGGCTACGGGAACCCTTAAACCGTATTTCGCGGATCGGAAACGCTTCCCCAGGGGACGGCCAGCGGCGCGCGAAGAGAAAGACGAAGTTCCCGGGCGTCCGAAGTTGTCTCCAAAGGCTAATCCGTACGCGGACATCCCTTCTCTTTACGATCTGTACGTACAAGCCTCCGCCCGCCAGCCGGTGCTTGAACGCTTTGGACTGGATGTTTTCCGCAACGGCACGCTGGACTCCGACTCTTTTCCAATGGACCTGCCGGTAGGGCCCGATTACGTAGTAGGGCCGGGAGATGGATTGGCCATCGATCTGTGGGGTGGGGTCGCACAACGGCTTTACCGCACGGTGGACCGCGAAGGCCGCCTATCCTTGCCTGAGGTTGGTCCGGTGCTAGTGAGTGGCCGGACCATGAGCGAAGTCCAGCAAACCGTTCAACACGTTCTGCGAACGCAGTTTCGGAATGTTTCGGCCGATATTTCCCTTTCGCGATTGCGCACCGTTCGCGTGTACGTGGTCGGGGATGTTGCGCATCCTGGCGCATACGACATCAGTTCGCTGTCGACTCCCCTAAACGCTTTGTTCGCTGCCGGTGGATGTACGGGGGAAGGCTCTCTCCGTAGCTTGAAACATTTTCGCGGCAAGCAACTAAGTGAAGAGATTGACGCCTACGACCTGCTTCTCCGCGGTGTGCGATCGGACTTGAAGCGCCTGGAAGATGGCGACACGCTGCTGGTCCCTCCCGTCGGTCCGCAAGTTACCGTCGAAGGGATGGTGCGGCGCCCGGCAATTTACGAATTGCACGAGGAAAAAAATCTCGCCGAGGTACTGGAATTGGCCGGAGGAATCTTGCCTGCCGCCGCTCTGCGCCACATCGAAGTGCAACGCCTCGAAGCACACCAAAAACGCACCATGCTCAACCTGGACATTCCCGAAACGGTAGATTCCGCGAGCCTGGCCAAACAGCTTGAATCGTTCTCCATGCAGAGCGGAGATGTGGTGCACATTTTTCCCATCGCGCCCTACAGCCAAAATGCAATTTATCTTCAAGGACACGTATTGCGGCCGGGCCGCTATTCCTTCCAGACGGGCATGAAGCTGACGGACATCGTCTCTTCGCAAGCGGATCTTTTGCCCGAGCCGGCTGGCGCGTACGCCGAAATCATCCGGCTGAATGCTCCGGACTACCGGCCGAGCGTGGAGAGTTTCAGCCTGGCGGCCGCGTTGGCCAATCCGGCCGCCGCGCCGGCGCTTCAGCCGCTTGATACCGTTCGCATTTTCAGCCGCTACGAGTTTGAGGAACCGCCAAGCGTCTGGGTTGGCGGCGAAGTGCGGCGTTCGGGAGCCTATCGCACTTCGGGAGACGCTCACCTGCGTGACGCCATCTATCTGGCGGGAAATGTGACCGCGGATGCTTATCTGGACACCGCGCAGTTGATTCGAAACTCGCAAGACGGCTCGTTGAAGATCCTGAGCATCAATCTCCGCAACGCCCTCGCTGGCGATCCCCTCGACAACATCATCCTTCAACCGCGCGATCGTATCGTCGTGCACCGCAATCCAGCAAAGGTGGACCCGCCAAGCGTCTTTATCAAAGGTGAAGTCGCCAAACCGGGCCGCTACCTGCTTACGACGAATCTCCGGGTCCAGGATCTTCTCCGTCTGGCCGGTGGACTCAAACGCAGCGCGTTCGCGGAGAGTGCCGATCTGACTCGCTATTCCCTCGGCAAGCCCCAGGAGAAAGTGGGAGAGCATCGAGAAGTGAGCATTGCCGCGGCGCTTGCCGGAGACGTTGCGGAGGATCTTCCACTGCGCGATGGCGACATTCTAACCATTCGTCAGCTCCCTGGCTGGAACGACATCGGAGCGTCCATCACCGTAAGGGGCGAAACGGCCCATCCCGGTACCTATGGCATTCGGCCCGGCGAACGGCTGAGTTCCGTTCTGAAACGCGCGGGCGGATTTCGGCCCACCGCCTATCCTCCAGCCGCGGTACTCGAAAGGGATGAAGTGCGCGACCTTCAAGAGAAAAACAAGGAGGAGTTAATCCGCCGCGTTGAGCAAGAGGGAGCCACCGCCAAAGTTTCCTTTAATGAATCCGCCAAGGATCAAGCAGAATTCCAGCAAGCTGTGCTTCAACAGCGGCAACGCGTGTTGGAAAGCTTGCGCAAGATGCCCGTGAGCGGCCGCCTGGTCATCAACCTTCGAGCCAACTTGGCAGAGTTTGAGAAATCTGCGGATGACATCGAAGTGCGCGCCGGAGACAGGATCTACATCCCCAAGCGCCCCGGATTCGTGACCGTCATCGGCCAGGTTTACAACTCCAATGCTCTAACTTTCGAGCCAAGAAAATCCGCGCGCTGGTACCTCGAGCGCGCCGGAGGCGCTACGCATTTGGCCGACAGCAACGCCATTTTCATCATTCGCAGCAACGGAGCTGTCGTGAGCGGCAAGGGAACCCTGTGGAGCGGAGGCGCGCTCGCGGCGCACGTTGGTCCTGGCGACACCATTGTCGTGCCGGAGAAATCCATCGGCGGCGGCACATTCTGGAAAAACCTGCTGGCGATTTCTCAAGTGGCTTCTGGCGCATCGCTGGCTGCTCTGGTGGCAACGCGATAGGGATGAATTGCTCATGAATTGTGGCATAGCCATCTTGGTGACCGCGGCAGCCTGGCTTGGAACCACCACGGTTTCCTCTGCTTGGCCGCAAAGCGAACAGGAAGAAGCCGTTCGAAATACGTCAAGCGTCGCCCCCGCGGAGAGCTCGTCCGCAAAGAGCTCCCGCGTGCTGGGTTCGGAGCGCGCCGATGATGAGAACTTTACGCAGACCCGCCTCGGGATTTCACTTCTGAAAAACTTGACACTCGATCAGCGCGACATCTGGACCAGCCCAACGAAGCTCCGCTTGTCCGACGCCGATTGGCTCGTTCCAGCCGGGGGATTGGCTGCAGGACTCTTCGTGACGGATCGCGACGTCAGTCTGCATCTTTCTCATAATCCAAAGACGATTAGCCGTTACAACACGCTTTCGAATGCAGGCGTAGCGGCACTCGTAGGCGGCGCCGGGGGAATGTGGCTCCTGGGTCAGGCATCGCACAACGCCCACTGGACCGAAACCGGTTTTCTTGCCGGCGAAGCGGCCCTGAACAGTTTGGCCGTGACGGAAGGTTTGAAGTACACCATGCGCCGGGAACGCCCGTTTCAGGGTGACGGCAGCGGAGGTTTTTTTCAAGGTGGCACTTCCTTCCCGTCCGGGCATGCCGCGGCGGCATGGTCAATTGCGGGAATCATCGCGCACGAGTATCCCGGTCCGCTCACCAAAATCATGGCGTATGGCCTGGCTTCCGCGGTCAGCTATTCGCGTGTGCATGGCCGCCAGCACTTTCCCTCTGATGTCTTTGTTGGCGGAATGATGGGCAATCTCATCGCTCAACAGATCTACACCCGTCATCATGATCCCGGTCTCGGCGGCGCGGAATGGAGATCCATTGGTCAATTCTTTCGCGGAGAGGTAGGTGCGCGGAACCAGGGATCTCCCTATGTGCCTCTGGATAGCTGGGTCTATCCGGCCTTCGAAAAGCTTGCCGCGCTCGGTTACATCCATTCTGAGATTCTTGGTTTGCGGCCGTGGACGCGCGCGGAGTGCGCGCGGCTGCTGGATGAAGCGGGCGACCGTTTTGCTGACGAAGGGCCTGCCCCGCCGGAAGTGCCCGATCTTTATCGCGCTCTCGAAAGCGAATTTTCTGGAGAACTCGAATCATCCGACGGCGATTCGAACCGCCAGGTGAAGATCGAATCGCTCTATACGCGGTTCACGCAGGTTGCGGGAAGCCCGCTCACCGACAATTATCATTTTGGCCAAACCATTATCAATGATTTTGGCCGGCCGTACGAGCGGGGATTCAACAACGTTACCGGCTTTTCGGCGTGGGCCACCGACGGGCCTTTTTCGGTCTACATTCGAGGCGAATACCAGCACGCGCCCTCCGCGCCTGCGCCTTCCCAGGCGGTCCTGTCGTTCATCAGCGCGGCGGACGCCCTGCCCTCGGGGGCGCCCGCAACGCCCATCGCAGCGACCAACCGCTTTCGTCTTCTCGATGCCTACGTCGGAATGACGCTTGCGAATTGGCAGCTCTCTTTCGGTAAACAAAGTCTCTGGTGGGGGCCGAACGAAGGCGGCCCTTTTCTGTTCAGCGACAACGCGGAGCCTATCACCATGTTTCGAATCAGTCGCAACACGCCCTTCCGGCTGCCTGGAATCTTGGGAATTCTCGGTGACATTCGGGTGGAAGCATTCACGGGGCAGCTTTCGGGCCACCAGTTCCTGAGTGTGGACACGGGAGCGGGCCAGATCACTTTCGGGCAATTCGGACAGGCGCTCAATCCTCAGCCTTTCCTAGACGGACAGAAAGTCAGTTTCCATTTCACGAAAAACTTTGAATTCGGCATCTCCAAAACGGATGTCTTCTCGGGAAAAGGC
>WNFT01002778.1_pt1 | contig 31254 bp, 27 predicted proteins | sample 5400191 | NCBI WGS metagenome assembly WNFT01 (sample SAMN13153359, study PRJNA577476) | soil metagenome | isolation source: 80 cm saprolite under Madrone tree | place: USA:California | collected 2016-06-14 | reverse complement strand
CAAGAGCCTCAGCATTGCTCCTTCCCCAAGGGCGCTATGCGGCACTGCTAGCCTCCTTGCATTTCACCGGCCTCTACGAAGCGTCTGTTGCCAGGCGTACGTCCAGCGAAGATCGTCAGGCAGTCCAGGACTTCCTGGACCGTGAATACTCGTTCCAGCAGCGGGTGCTGGCTACTCTGCGCGACGATTCCTACTACGCGCCCTATGCTACACCGGACCTCGTGGCACGCAATCGGCAACTGGTGAGAACCTGGGATGCGCTGTCGCTCGCCCTCTGCTTCGGCCTCCAGCCACAACAGTCGTTCCCGCGTGTTCCCACGATGAGCGGCGAAACGACGCTGACGCTGACTCGGGTGGAGGATGATCCCACACGGGGAACGGTTGATCCCTGGCCATTCCGCCAGGACGCAGTGGCGCTGCGCTGTGAAGGGCGACGGTTGCCCGAGACCTTTACCGACGAAGATGCCATGCGAGCTGCGCTCGCTCGTGCCCCGTGGGTCACTATCACCATGCAGCTACGATCTGTGTGACTACCCACATATGTCAAGCATGGCACGGTGAGGTTACGTATCACTCTCTCGGCTTGAAAAGGCACCGAAAACCACATCCGAGCTTATTTGAACGCGTATTCTTTATCTCGTGTCCATTTCAGGTAATGGGACCTGAACCACCTCACCGCCCAAATTTCTCAAGCATCATCTGGCGAGGTTTGCGGCGAGATGTCTTGTTTTCCGTTCAGTTGCCTTGCGATAACAGGCATAAACATCTCACGGGGCAACTGAATGTTCGCTGCTGCAAATTTCGCCATGCAATGTGGCCGAAAGCCGCCCGGTCTAAAGATACCCTGCACCTTTCCAGTCGTCGCATCCACCTCGGTATCCTGGTAGTGGAAGATGCTTTGCAACTTGATGATGTCACCTTCAAGACCCTGCACCTCGGCAATATTCATGACTTTGTGTGATCCATCGCGCAGGCAGGACACATGCACAATCACATCCAGGGCACCAACGATCTGTGCTCGTATGGTCGCGATGGGCAGATGCATCCCCCCTGCCAGGTACATGACCTCCAGACGTGTGAGACAATCACGCAAGTTATGCGCGTACACCGTGGCGAGCACGCCATTGCACCCGCTATACATCGCCTGGAGCAGTTCTACCACCTCGCTTCCACGACACTCACCGACAAGCAGGCGCTCGGGGCGCATGCGCAAGGCTTGTAGCACCAGGTCACGCATGGTGACACGCCCGACTGCGTCGGGTCCGCCGCAAGCGGAGGTTACCTGTCCCCCAGACAGGGTTCCCTGCCTGGGGGGCAAGTATCGCCATTTATAGCAGGACCGTTCGTAGAACGGATCGGCCTGTCGCGACTCTAATGCTATGACATGCCTCTGGCTTAGCTGTAATTCCGCAACATCTTCGATGGTGATGATGCGTTGCTCAGTCGGAATGCATGAAGCCAGCGCGTTCAACAGCGTGGTTCTGCCTGAGCCAACGCTGCCGCAGATGACCATATTTAAACGGCACTGCACACAAGCGACGAGAAAATCTGCCATCTCCTGGGTCATCGAGCCAAGCTGAACCAGGTCCCCCATACTGAGCAGTGACTGCCTGGCGGTTTTACGAATGGTGATGGTGGGTCCATGGATGGCGTGAGGTGGCATAATGACATTCACACACAGCCCATCAGGCAGACGTACATCGGCCATGGGCCAGTGTGGGTCAATACGGCGACCAGCACGCCGCAGGATATTTTCGATGATACGTGACATGTGACACTCGTCCTCGAAGCAATCTGCTACTTCCTGCAACTTGCCGTTGCGCATCACGGAGATATGCTGTGGACCAACAGCCGTGATCTCAGAGATATCCTCACTCTTGAGCAATGGTTCGAGCGGCCCATAGCCAAGTACTTCTTCGATTATGCCTTGCAAGAGTTGTTCTGCCTCGACAAGGTCATGCACCTGGCAGGCAAGTGTATGGTCCGCACGCAGCAAATCAAGCGAGCGGCTGCGCACAAAGCCGATCAGTGCGGGTTCTCGCGCAGGTCCCTGATTTATTGTGGGACCTGCGTGATGCAACTCTTGCCAGACACGCTCACTGAGACGCAGCATGACGGGCCAGAGTCGGTGCCCCGGTCCGATGCGTGTTTGCGGCGGCGCTGGTGCTGGCGTTGGCGTTGGCCTGGTCAGCGGGACAGCATATTGCTGCGCTAGTAGCTCGGTATAGTCAAGAAGTGTATAGGTCTCTAACGGCGTTTCTAGCTCGGATGGCACTGTTTCTTTGTTGTTCGCTTCTGACTGGGATCGAGATAATGGTCCTACGTCATTCAACCAGGCATCTTCAGGTTCGGGTTCCATTTGCTCCTGTGGTTGAGGGAGCGTATCATTCAGAGATGTGAGTTGCATAAAAAGCTCCATAGACGGTATGCATCAAAGTACTTCTTATGTCTAGTATAGCCGTGCTATGGAAATCTTTTTCTTACACTTTGTAACTATTCAGGACTCCTCGCCACTTGCGGTGGCTCGCCTCCCTTTATTGCTGTGGGCGAGGCAGCCGCAGGCTGCCTCGCCCACAGCAATAAAGGGAACTTGCGAAGCGCCGTAGGCGCTGAGGAGTCAAGAGGGAAAAGCAGAAAATAAAAAGGAAGTGCGATACATATCGCACCTCCTACACTAGAAGCATCCTACTCCAACACTCAGTCCAGGTAATCCTTCAGCTTGCGGCTGCGGCTGGGATGGCGTAATTTGCGCAGAGCCTTGGCCTCGATTTGACGGATGCGCTCACGGGTCACATGGAACTCCTTGCCCACCTCTTCCAGCGTACGGCTGCGACCATCATCAAGGCCGAAGCGCAGTTGCAGCACCTTGCGCTCACGATCGGTTAAGCTTTCCAGGACATCCTCCACCTGCTCCTTGAGCAATTGATGACTGGCGGCATCGGCAGGAGCCGGGGCCGTGTGGTCCTCAAGGAAATCGCCGAGGTGGCTATCATCTTCCTCGCCAATTGGCGTCTCCAGGCTGACCGGCTCCTGGCTGACCTTGATGATCTCCCGCACCTTCTCAGCGCTGATCTCCATCTGCGCGGCAATCTCCTCGGACGTGGGTTCACGCCCCAGGTCTTGCAGGAGACGGCGGCTGATGCGGATTAAGCGGTTGATCGTCTCCACCATATGTACCGGAATGCGAATCGTGCGCGCTTGATCGGCGATAGCACGAGTGATGGCCTGGCGGATCCACCAGGTCGCGTACGTGCTAAACTTGTAACCCTTGGTGTAATCGAATTTCTCGACTGCCCGGATCAGGCCGATATTGCCCTCCTGGATCAAGTCCAGCAGGCTCATCCCACGACCAATATACTTTTTCGCTACACTGACAACCAGGCGCAGGTTTGCTTCGGTCAGGCGGCGCTGGGCTTCCTCACCATCGTCGATGTAGCGACGGTTCGGCACCGGCTTGAGACGCTCGGCCTTACCGCGCTCCATGCGCTGTGCCAGTTTGACTTCTTCCTCTGCCGTGAGCAGAGGGACACGGCCAATCTCGCGCAGGTACATGCGCACGGGATCGTCCAGGCTACTCTCCAGGTCAGCAACTACAATGCCAAAGCCATCGTGCAGCTCGTCCCACTTGGTCGTGGCTATGACCTCGGCATCGATCTCATCCTCAGGTCCCGGCTCCCAATCAGTCGGTGGCTCTTTTGTCGTATCCAGGGCATCCATAGGCTCTTCGTCCTGCAGCTTAGAAAACAGGTCATATGGCTCACCCACATTGACGGGCGCCACAAGGCCTCCGTCCACGGTGCTATGAGCGTGATGTCCTATAGTATCGATATCAAAGACATTTTCCACATCACTCAACATGGACTCTTCAAAACGCTCAAGGAACCCATCGCTTAATGGTCCCGTGCTGACATGGTCATTGCGTACTCGATCAATTACATCTTGTTCCTGATTCACCATTCTGGCATCCCCCCTTCAGAAAACAGGTTCAGATTGAAAAACGAATAATAGTCCTGCTCTCTGATCCATTTGGTAAATGATTCCTAACTATTCATCGGACTGACCGCGATTGGCAATAACTATTCAGCTTTCCATTCTCTTGCGCCGCCTTCGGCGGGATAGGCGGGGAAGCGCGGGGACACCCCGCACCCCGGCAAGGGGACTGCGTCCCCCTGCACCCCCTGCTTGCCTCTTGCGCCGCCTTCGGCGGGATAGGTGGGGAAGCGCGGGGACACCCCGCACCCTGGCAAGGGGACTGCGTCCCCCTGCACCCCCTGCTGAATAGCTATAATGGCGTACACCGCAGAGAGTCATCCCTGCAGATGCATTGCCGAGTCAATGGTTCGTAACTGTTGGTGAATTGCTAACAGTTGCCGTTGAAACTGCTGCACCGCTTCACCATCGCCAACCTCTTGTGCTTCGCTCAAAAGGTAACGTACCTCCGTATTTAGTTGTAACAGTCGTGCGCGCTTGAGTCGCGTCGCACACTGAACGGCAGCTTTGATCAGCCCGGCCCCTTCTAACGGCGACCCCGACTCTATCCTCTTCCGCGCCCTGGTCACTGTCGCCAGCAACGCAGGCGGCACAAACTGCTCAAAGGGTTGATATGAGGGGGAAGAACCACGTTGATAAACAGAGTTGAGAATGTGGTACAACTCTCGCGTGTCTGTCCCGGCAAAGTCACCATCGTTTATTATACCACAAACATGCGGACTTAGCCCGGGATTCTGCAAAAGTAGCCCAATTAGGTAGTCCTCCCATTGTAACGTATTTTTCCCGCTTCTGTCAAGTCCTGGTTGCTGCTCCTCCTTGCTTTTTTCTTTTGCACGCTCTGGTGATCCTGACTCCACACCCTCACTTATAAGACGTTGCTGCCCCTCTGTTTCTTGCATTGAGCGCCGCCCCATCGGAGCAGAGAATTGTGCCGTGACGCCACCTTGCGCCTGCCCTTTCAACACGCGCCGCAACTCGTCGTGTAGACTACGCTCGTCAATGGCAATTATCGTCGCCAGCTTGCGAATGTAGGCGTCGCGTTTGACACGATCAGCAATCATGCCTATCACTGGTAGTAAACGCCTGGCAGCCTCGGTTTTGCCACCCGGCTGGCGCAAATCCAGACCGACCGTCTTGACAACAAAGTAATAATCCACCAGTGGTAACGGGTGAGCCACGGCGTACGACCAGAGTGAAAAATCGTGCCTGATCACCTCGTCCGGATCTTGACCGGACGGGAGTTGCAAGACGTTGATCTCTGCATCTACTTGTTCCTCCAGCCGGATCATGCCACGAGGCTCATTGCGCTTGCCCGCTTTCATCCCTGCCGTCATCCTCGCATCCGCCGCCAGGGGCACAGGAACGACGGTCCGATCGAAGCCTTTCAGCGCTTCCTGGATGCCGTGCTCGGTAGCGGTCGCTCCGGCGGCATCAGGGTCAAGAGCCAATGTCACCTGCTTCGTCAGTTTTTTCAACTGTTGAATGTGCTTTTCCGTAATGGCACTGCCAATGCAAGCCACAGTTTGCTTTGTCCCGTACTGGTGAGCAATCACCGCGTCCACATAGCCCTCGACGATGATTGCTTGTTTTGCGAGCTTGATCGCATCCCTTGCCATATCGAGAGCGTAGAGGACACTGTTCTTCTCAAACAGCAGCGTTTGCGGCGAGTTGAGATACTTTGGTTGGCCATCACCAAGCGCACGCCCGCCAAAGCCAATCACGCGACCGCGTATATCCCGGATGGGAAAAATAATACGGTTCCTAAAATAATCATAGATGCCACCGACTATCCCCGCCACATCGTTGGTCCCTTCACGCTCTCGTGCCAGACCGCCATTCACCAGTTCACGCTCTGTATAGCTTTGCCCGAGCAGGTAGCTGCTCAAAGCGCTCCACTGGTCAGGAGCATAACCAAGCCCGAAGGTCGTCACCGAGTCCGACGAGATACCCCGGCTTTGTATGTAGGCGCGTGCCCCTGCTGCCTCTTTCGAGCGTAGCAACAGTTGGTGAAACCACAGCAACGCATCTTCGTTGAGCTTGCGCAGGCGCTCTTTGTTGGCATTGCTCTCGCGTTCCTCCTCCGGGTTTCGGCTGTTCGTGTCTTCAATCGATACACCAGCCTTTTGCGCCAGGTAACTGAGCGCTTCCCGGAACTCTATCCCTTGCTGTTTCTGCACAAAGGTAAAGACGTCTCCGCCTTCACTGCAGCCGAAACAGCGCCACGTCTGTGACTCTGCAAATACATGAAACGAAGGTGTGCGCTCATTGTGAAACGGGCAAGGTCCTTTGAATGACTTCCCCGATTTCTGCAAAGCGACCACCAGGCCAATCTCATCCACCACATCGATTTTCGCCTTGATTGTATCAATGATCGATGCCATGTGACGCCCTTTGATAAACCACGGTCGTTGCGGCTAGTCGAGTCGACTCGTCCCACACAAGATATAACGAGCAACCCTCCAGAAAGTCGCGTTCCCATATCCAAATGTACAAAGTCGAGCTAATAAGTACCCTATGGTACTACTTACTGATACGTCAAAACGTACTCTTGGGATGTTAGCCCGTCCTGGCATCTGGCAAAACCTGCACCCGCGCAAAACCTGGCATACAGCAACCTTCAGGTTATCCACTTATCCACAGCCTCTATCTACTATTAGATTCTTTTTATTTTAATAAGTATATTACCGTAGTAGTAGTAGGGTCTGTGGATAAGTGGATAAGTTCGCAAAAATCTTCGCGCTTTTATTTTAATAGTGGTATACATGAGCCTCTGGAGGCACTTTGGCATATGTGGATAACTTATCCACCGTCATATCTACAGTGGACAAAAGGAAGATAATGGTGGATCAGCAGTGGATAACTTTGAAGGTAATGGGGATAACGTTCTGTCTCTGTTGGGCGATGTGGATAACTTATCCACTAGCAATGTGGACATCTAGCGGCGCTTATCCACCGACGTAATTTTTGTGGAAAAGTTATCCACTACGATTGTGGATAAGCAGAACGAGCAAAAGGTGCTCTGATCTTTTCTCACCTTGAAAAATGCTCTGCTCCCGGTATTTTTTCCTATCGCCTCATATCACTGCCTGCTCTGTGGATAGTGTGGAAAACTTATCCACATCTGTTGTGGATAAGTGGCGTGCTGTTTTCTGTAATGTGGATAGTGTGGAAAACTTATCCACACCAATTGTGGATATCTCGGGAAACATCGCTCGCTTTGTGGATAATGTGGAAAACTTATCCACACCAATTGTGGATAAGTGACGTGGTGTCTTCTGTAATGTGGATAGTGTGGAAAACTTGTCCACACCTCGTGTGGATAAGTCACCGAACAAGTTCATTTTGTGGATAATGTGGAAAACTTATCCACATCAATTGTGGATAAGTGGCGTGGTGTCTTCTGTGATGTGGATAATGTGGAAAACTTATCCACACCAATTGTGGATAAGTGGCGTGGTGTCTTCTGTGATGTGGATAATGTGGAAAACTTATCCACAATTGATGTGGATAACTCAAGGAGCCGTCTGCTTATGCTAATCTTCGTCACTGGGTGTATGAACTCGTTGTTGGCAAGGGAGCGGCGAACATATGTATGGATGACCCACAGGATCACCTGCTTGTTCACGTCACATCGTCTTCCTTCCACGTCGGCTCACCGCTCTCAGCAAGCTGCTTCAGTAAACTCAGCAGAGCTATGATGTGGCCACAAGAATGGCGTCATGATGATGGTCATCCATGCCAACGAGCGTAGGGACCCGCTTCAGCGCGTCCGCGACGAGAGCGTGCCGATAGGGGGGCATGCGGGTGGGGTAATGAGGCATGCTCTCGTCGCCCTCCCGACCCGCCAGCCCCTCACCCCGTCTGCATGCTCGCCTCATTACCCCCCCGTAGAGTGCGGATTTATCCAGCACGTCCCCCCATCGGCAAGTCACGGTCGCTCTGTGGAGAGGGGTCCATGGGGAGAGCGAGCAAGACGTGCCTCATTACCCCACCCCAAACTCCCCGTCGGCACGCCTTCCTCGCGGACGCGCTGAAGCGGGTCCCTACGCTCGTTCGCCGCTCCCTTGCCAACAAGTATTTCATGACTCTGCTGGGAAATTCCAAATCAATGCTTGCTTTGAGCGTGAATGTCATTCCCATTTGAGCTTGGGAAACCAATTTCCCAGCAGAGTCTTTCATACACCCATTTACAACTGCCTCTGGAGCTTTGACGTAGCAATCGCGGTGAACTATAATAACCAACGCTATCGTTCTTGTGCTAGATACCGAAACCGAGACCAGTGCGTAAATGTCCACTAGCCGCGTTGTTAGTCGAACGCGGCATATTTGAGAATACCGATGAGGCACAACGTTGGGTCATGGCAGGCCAGGTTCTGGTCAATGACCAGCGCATCGATAAACCAGGCATGCTGGTGTCCCGTGATGCCCTGCTGCGCGTGCGCGGACGGCACCGCTATGCCAGTCGCGGTGGCTATAAACTGGAGACCGCACTTGCGCACTTTGACGTGAACGTGGCAGGATGCGTAGCACTTGACAGCGGAGCTTCCACCGGCGGTTTCACCGATTGCCTCTTACAGCACGGCACTGCGCTCGTCTACGCCGTGGAGGTCGGCCATGGCCAATTAGCCGGTCGCCTCCGCGCCGATCCTCGTGTACGCAACCTGGAGTGTACGAACCTCAGCGACCTTATCCCAGCCGAGCTTGACCCGTTGCCCACGCTCATCACGCTCGATCTCTCCTACCTCTCGCTCACTATGGCACTCCCCATAGCAGCCGCCTTGCTAGCCTCCCAGGGGCAGGTATTGGCTTTGCTCAAGCCTCTCTTCGAAGTGGAGAGTGCAGCTGCGAGGCGCAGTGGACAAGTGGATGACCCCGCACTGTTGGTATCTGCGTTGCGCCGGGTGCTAGATGCCGGTGCGATAGCCGGACTTGTACCACTCGGCGTGGCGAAGCTAGCACTGCAGCCGCGTCATGGAGTAACTGAGTTTTTTGTGTTTTTTGCCCGTAACACAAACCACCTACCCTTACACTATGATGCTACAATGCTTACGAGGATCGTAGAGGGATCAGGGATTGGCAGCACTCAAGAGGAATAAGGCACAAGATGCCAAGGAAACGAGCGATGAGTCATCTTGTCAGGCCACCATGCGATGAAGGTATTATCCACTCTGCCCCTGAAAGCGCCTGCGCTGCAAAGAATCTCGGACCCTGGGTGCTTGCAGCAACGATTCTGGGGTCGAGCATGGCTTTTATCGATGGAACCGTCGTCAATGTAGCGCTCCCCGTGCTTCAGACAGACTTACACGCAACCATTGCCGACACTGCTGCTCTATGCCGCAATGGGTGCAGCCTTGTTCTTTGTTCCTTTCAACCTTATTCGGGTGCAAGGTTATACGCCCACGGCAGCCGGTGCAGCTAACCTTCCGCTCATTCTGAGCATGTTCCTGCTCTCACGCTGGTCTGGTGGGTTGGTGAGTCGCTATGGCGCGAAGCTTCCACTCATCGTTGGCCCACTCATCGCTGCCAGTGGCTTTGCCCTCTTCGCCGTGCCAGGTATTGGTGGTAGTTACTGGACAACCTTTTTTCCTGCGGCGCTGGTGCTGGGAGTGGGTATGGCGATAAGTGTTCCACCTTTGACGACTACCGTGATGGGAGCGGTGGATGTCCAATGGGCAGGTGTAGCCTCGGGCGTCAATAACGCCGTCTCCCGAGCTGCCGGCCTACTGGCCATTGCCGTGATGGGTATTGTTGTCTTGAACGTCTTCAACAGCAATCTCGACAACCACCTGGCTGGACTGCATATAACATTCACGGCGCAGCAGATGCTCGATGCACAGCGTACCCGGCTAGTTGATATAGTTATCCCCCCCGGAGTAAGCCATTCGCTGCACGCAGCACTGGAGCGAGCCATTGCCGAATCGTTCGTCGCCAGTTTTCGCGTGGTTATGCTGATTGCTGCTACACTGGCGGCTGCAAGTGCATTGAGCGCATGCCTGCTGATCGAGGGCAAGGGATTGGGCACCAACCAACCACCAGCATCTGGTGCGGGAAATTCGGCTGGAGCACAGTTGGATGTTTCTACGCTGCCTACAAGAGAAGCGATATCTGAATAGTCACCTAGATTCTACACCAGCCCTGCCTTCTGAGCAATCGCCAGCTTCTTCCACTCCACGCGCAACACTGCAGCATCGATCATCTGGTCATCAATCACAATCGCCCCCAGGCCACCTTGCACATCCGCTTTCTCGTAGGCATCAATAATACGCTTCGCACGCGCAATCTCATCAGCCGTCGGCGTATACACCTCGTGGATGATGGCAATCTGTGCCGGGTGAATGGCCCATTTGCCATCGAAGCCCATGCGAGCGCCCATCCGCGCATCACGACGGCACGCCTCGTTCTGTTTCTCCTTTGCGAACTTGTGCCATTTTTTCTTCCCAGAAACAGCATCCGAATTGCCTTTGCGTGTATCTTCCTGTGTTGATATGTCAACTTCTTTGGGACAAGGCTCCTCTAGAGATTATGATAGCACGCAATGAGAGCGATCGTGCCATGTCAAATGAACATGGCACCGAAAAACCCAACATCAGGGGCGGCGGGAGGGGAAAAGTGGAAAAATGTACCTTGACGTTACCTGAATGTTATGATAGACTAATAGAGTATGGGGTGGGGATGACAAATGACCTAACCTCTGCCATGTTGTGTGCAGTTTGACAGCGCAGTCACCAAGTATTTGATTGTCTGTCTCCAATTACTTCGGGAGGGATCAATGCGGGCCACGTTCAGTTATGCAAGCATTCTACATGCTATCGGCCAGGTGCTAGACCAGATCGGTGTGAAAAGTATTGCGATCCATGAAGAGGAGGATGGTCTCTTCGTCGAAGGCTTCAACGGCGATGGCCAGCTTCAAGCTCAGATGCGCTATGACATCGCGAGCCTCTACGATCTAGTGTATCGTTCAGAGGATCAGCTAGAACAGCCTAGTATGCAAGAAGAAGGTGTGTTGCGTCGATTCCTGGCTGACCACAGTCGTGAACTGGTCGGCGCTTCCCACTAGGGTGTCTCTCGTGTACTCAATCGGAGAACCGGGGCTCCATCCCCGGTTTTTGTACATGCGGGTACACGAGCGAGCGAATGTATTTACTTGTGCTCATTGCAGAGCCACCGCTCACCGTAGTTTCGCATACTCTCGATCAAGTCCACTAAGTCGTGCCCTTTCTCGGTGAGAGAGTATTCTACACGTGGCGGCACTTCGGCGAACGTCTGCCGGAAGATAACACCTTCTTCTTCCAGCGACCGTAGCCGCTCAGAGAGCGTTTTAGGACTAATGCCGTGCAGCGACCGTTCCAGCTGATGAAAGCGTTTGACGCCAGAGGCCAAATCACGAATAATGAGGAGAGTCCACTTGCCGGCAACGATTTCAGCCGTACGTGCCACGGGGCAGATGATTCTATCTGGCTCGCCAGGTATTGTTCGGTCCATGGTATTACGCTCTCGAGTACGTCCCTTTCCTAACTACAGACTATACCATAGTACCTACGTAAAGTAAAGCGTTAAACCTCTCGACTTTACGAAAAAAGTATGATATGCTCATTGCTATAGGATGTCACCGCGAGGCGAATCAGTCCGAGTACCTGAACAATCATCAAAATCTTGGTCTACGCGGTTTCTCCCAATGAGAGGAGAAGAGAAGATAATGCCTGAAGACATTGCTCTGTTTATTGATTTTGAGAATATCCGTTACAGTATGCTCAATATCCAGCGGCGCGAGCCCGACCCACAGGAGCTTATCGCTGTTGCTCGCCGATATGGTACTGTTATGGTAGCCCGCGCTTATGCAGATTGGTCCCGGCAACCAGAGCCGTTCAAAGGAAGCTTAACAGCGGCCATGATTGACCGCGTGGATTGCCCGGCGAAGCAGAGAGACCGCATTCGTGTAGGCACGGTCCATTATCCTTCCGGTAATCCCCCCACCGGGGGCCTTGGTTCCCCTGGACCGGAATCAAACACCGGCAGCTACGTACCTGGCCCATATCAGCGACCCTGGTCTGCCGGCTCCACTGGTTACACCGGCCCTCTGCCTGCAATCACCCCCCAGGGGCATGGAAATGGTTGGGGATCCTATCAGGACGCTCCCCTTCCTTCGCAAGCTGAGTTTGATGAGAACCTCGAATCCGCAGACGAGCCAACAACCGATGAGGGCTTTGGCATCCCTGATTACCAGCAGCAAGAACCCGCTCGGCAAACCCCCTACGGACAACAGCCCAGTGGTCCGCTAGGTCACATGGGTAGCACTGGTCCCCTGGGATATGGTCAACATAGTGGTAGCACTGGTCATATGCCCGCTGTTAGCTCAGGCAGTGGTAGCACTGGTCATATGCCCGCTGTTAGCTCAGGCAGTGGTAACACCGGTTACATGTCTGCTATCAGTGGGGGCAACGCCGTTGTACAAAGCACTGTCGTGCAAAGCACCGTTGACCTGAATATGCTGATGGATATTATTGAAACTGTTTTCGATCGCCCTACCATCTCTACGTTCGTCTTGATGACAGGCGATAAGGATTTCACCCGTATCAGCGCCCGTTTGAAGTTACGTCTAAACAAAACTGTTATTGTTGTTGGTATACCAGGAACCGTGAGCCGAGATTTAATCAGCAGTGCCAACCAGTTCGTACCATTAGTACCAGGTGGAAGTTCTACCACTGGGCTTCCCAACAATGGAGGGTTCGCACAAATGGCACCCAGCGGAAATACCGGGGCCATGCCAGCCATTACCATGGCCGGAGCTGGGGGAGCATCATCCTATCAATACCAAACGCCTGGTGTGATGATGGATGTTCTCGACCCACAGTTCCTACAGTTTCTCGATTACATTGATCGTAACTGGTCATGGCGCACCATTGTCGGGGTTTCCAACTTTATCGGCGACCCTGTGAATCCTAAAAACCGTTTCCGCGGACGTCTCACCCGTGACTCAGCGCGTGAACTGCTCAATACTTGCATCCAGCAGGGTATTTTGCTTCTTCAGACGGACGCGACTGGCGCAGAGGATTTACGGCTCAACCGCCTGCATCCCGGCGTCGATGAAGTGCTCAAGCAATTCGTCCGTTAGGGATGTTGCTTACTGATGTGCAAAAATGCCTGATTCTCGCAAGGGAGATCAGGCATTTTTGTTGAGCATTTTCAGGGAAAAGTCTATCCTGGAAAGTCTATCTTGCTTGCCACACCTGTACCGTCTTATCGTTACTGCCCGAGGCAATCATTCTTCCATCAGGGGACCAGGCCAACGTGTTCACCACATCACTATGATTGTTATAGGTGATACTGTCAGTGCCATTAGTCATCTTCCATACACGCACTGTCTTATCCGCACTGCCCGAGGCAATCAACGTCCCATCAGGGGACCAGGCCAGCGTGTTCACTACATCACTATGGCCGCTATAGGTCAGCACATCACTCCCATCGGCAGCTTTCCACACGCGCACCGTCTTATCCGCACTGCCCGAAGCAATCAACGTCCCATCCGGCGACCAGGCCACTGCGTTCACCGTGCCGCTATGGTTGCGATACGTAAAGGCTTCACTGCCGTTGGTAGCTTTCCACTTCTGCACCGTTTTGTCCACACTGCCCGAAGCGATCATCATCCCATCCGGGGACCACGCCAGCGTGTTCACCCCATATGCATGCCTACTATAGGTGTAAATGCGGCTCCCATCGGCGGACTTCCACACTTGCACCGTCTTATCCACACTGCCCGAAGCAATCTTCGCCCCATCCGGTATACCTGTCCCCCAGACAGGGTTCCACGCCAGCGCACGCACACCATCCAAATGCCCACTATAGGTGGGGATAATGTCGGCCCCACTCCTAGCATCCCACACGTGGACGCTATGGTCGTCACTGCCCGAAGCAATCTTCGTGCCATCAGGCGACCATGCTACTGTATACACATAGCCAAAATGTCCATAATAGGTGAGCAGCAACATTCCTGCTGATGGTGTGGGTGTAAACAGAGGTCTGATCTGAGCCTTCTCAGCATAACGGATCAACCAGGCGACGCCTGTTCCTGCCAGAGCCGTAGTAACCAACCCTGTGAGGCCTAGCAGGAACGTACGCCGTGAAGTGATAGGCATATTGCTCTCATTAGTGGATCTAGTGGATCAGCAAGCTCAGCAGAGAGATAAGGGCGAACAGTACCACGAAGACGATCGTGATGTTAAAGATGAGCCGTTCTACTCCCCGTCTTGTCTTAAAGACAGAGCCAGCGCTACTACCACCAAACGCGCTACCCAGACCTGCTCCACGCGCCTGTAGCAGGATAAAGGCGATGACGGCTACGCAGAGGATAATCTGCACTACCCGGATTGCCGGGAGCCATAGCTGTGCCAAGGTTTGTTCCTCACTTTTCATGACCCATGAGGAGGACCGCCTGTGGTCCCTCTCCAACTTTTTTGATTGACCATACTATACAGCAACTGCGAAATTATTACAAGCGTGCTTTCGGACTTTCGGGCTTTCGGAGCGACCCTTGAAGAACGGCCAGGAGCATGATATGATACAGCTAGCGTAACTCCTCAGGTGCCTGATTTCTCGCCGCACGTGCTCGATAAATCGGCACTCTACTACGGCGGCTCACAGCTTTTTGTGCTGCGGGCATAGCAGCCTGCGGCTGCTATGCCCGCACGTAACTGTTCAGGCCAGGCGGTGTGTGTAGAGTGCGGATTCATCCAGCACGTCCTGGCGATTCTTTTCTTGACTCCTCAGCGCACGTGACGTGCTCGATAAATCGCCACTCTACTTGTGGCGCTTCGCAAGCTTTCTTTGTTGCTGTGGGTCAGGCAGCCTGCGGCTGCCTGACCCACAGCAACAAATAGAGGCGAGCCACCGCAGGTGGCGAGGAGTCCTGAATAGTTACTTCATAAGGAAGACCTGCATGGACGATCCTTTTTTACTGCAGCACACTAACGCCGCCGAGTTGTTTATCGTACGGCATGCCGATGCCATACCCGATGAAGACGAAATCATCCCCAGTGGTATCTACGACAATCTGCCGCTGAGTCGTCTGGGGCGCGAACAAGCACAGGCGTTAGCCGAACGACTTAGTAATGTGAGCTTTCATGCGATCTATAGTAGCCCCTTGCGACGTTGCCTGGAGACGGCAGCGCCATTGGTGGAACGTGTAGGGATCACACCGATCATCGTTCCAGACTTGAAAGAGATTAGACTTGGCGAGGTGCTACCGTTACCCCCGGACGGCAATGACCTTGCGGCCCTGACTCAGGCACTCCAGGCGCGCCAGGTAGAGATAGTGCGTGTGGCAGGTAACACGGGTCATTGGGACACTATCAAGGATAGCGAACCGTCGCAGGAGTTTCGTAAGCGTGTGGTGGACGCGTTGGATGAGATTGCCCGCCACCACATGGGAGAACGGGTACTGGCGTTCTCCCACGGAGGTGTCGTGAACGCCTACGTTGCCGAGGTGCTGGGCCTGGAGAGCGATTTCTTCTTCCCGGCAGGGAACACGTCCATCACCATGGTGCGTGTGGCAGGCAACCACCGGGTACTTTTTGTGCTGAATGATATTGCCCACCTGGTGCACCTGAAAAAGGTGTGAGCATCAACTCAGGTGCCCTGTGAACACGCTTGCACAGTCGATACAACTAGTTCATATATGCCCTACGCACATCGGAGTTACGCGAGGGAGGTGCAGCGGGGACAAGCTGTGTATCCTGGCGCTGCAACGTCTTATTGTGCAGAGCAGTTGGGCGCAGCGCGTGTTTCTCTCGCCTCAGACGGGCGCGGTAAGCGGCGTGTAGGATGTATTCGGCAATACTAAAGACGTGCCGCGGCACACGCCCAAAGCTGGGGAAGTCATTGATATCAATGAGTACCAGCCCCCCATCTGGCCCCCGCACAACATCAATACCGTACAGATCAAGGCCAAATACTCGTCCTACACGGCGCGCCAGGGTGAGCATTTCATGAGTCACGGGTATTTCACGCTCGATCACAGGGCCATGCAAGACCGAGCCTTTCACGATCGCGTGCACCTCCTGGCCCGTGACATAGAGTTTAATGTCATAGCCAGTATTCTCGATGTAATGCATCGCAAGGTAGTAGTTGCCTTTCTCAACCTGGAGTCGTGCCATCTCCTCTGGGGTCTGCACCAGATGAACACCCTGCATGGAACTGCCATTGGTAGGCTTGACGACAACAGGGTAAATATCATGAGGCACATTGACCAACGCACGAGTATGGCCGACAAAGTAGGTTGGTGGGACAGGCAGCCCACATACTTTGGCATAGGCCACTGCTACCGCTTTATCACGCACCAGGCGGATGGCGCGCGAATTATTGATGGTGGGAATGCCAACCGCTTCAGCGGCTTCGAGAATGGTTAAACCAGGGCCTTCCGAAACCGTCTTGAGCACATAGGCGTCGTACCTCGTGAGAGAGAGGTCAGTCAGGCTGGTAACAGCGCTGTAGGGCTGTAATACATCAATCTCATGCCCCCACTGTTGGAGCTGGTCAGCGACAACCATAGGCATCGGCTCATGGGCGTATTTTTCTTCTAAGATGAAGCAGAAGCGCATACGTGTTCCTCTTCCAATATCTATCCAGGCAATGCAGGAGAAACTCTGCATACAACGGTATGTGCTAACAAGTATACTCCTTAAAACTACCTATTGACTATGAGGTAGGTCACGAGAACTATGATGCGTATGCCTCACTTTCGGACTATGGGTGCGCGGCTGTATATGTGCTATAATAGGGCTATGAGACGGCTATTATATTCTTTCTATACTCTACAGACTGCACGCTCCATACGCCGAGCTACCGTCGAGCGTTATTTGCTTGCTGCCGGGTAGCGACGCCCCGAAAAAAGCAGCCTGAAACACCCCCCTAGATGTATATCATATATTCGTCCGTTGTGGTATAGCCGAACGATGGTAAGCACAAAGAAACCAGATTATTCAGCATGCCTGTCGAACGGATGAGGAAAAACCAGGAGGAATCTAAGATGGACTTAATGGACAAACTCGCCAGCCTGGCACAACGCTACGAAGAACTGAATACCTTGATGGCTCAACCGGATGTGCTCGACGACATAGCCTTGCTGCAGCGCTATGGTCGCGAACATGCCGAACTGGAAGAGGTGGTACAAAAGTACCACGAGCTGGCCGCAAATGACAGGCAGATCAGTGAAGCCCGAGAGATGTACGAAGGTGATGACCCTGAGATGCGCGAACTCGCTTTTGAAGAACTTGAGCACCTCAAGGCTCGTAAAGAGCAGTTGCTTGAAGAAGTGAAGGTCTTGCTCTTGCCCAAAGATATCATGGACGAGAAAAATGCCATCGTCACGATTCAAGCTGGCGCCGGTGGTGACGAGGCAGCACTCTTCGCCGCTGAGCTCTTCCGCATGTACAGCCGCTACGCCGATGGGCGGCATTGGAAGATCGAGCTTCTAGATGCCAATGAGACGGGACAGGGTGGGATCAAGGATATGACCTTTGTCGTTCGAGGCAAAGGAGCATACAGCCGCTTGAAGTATGAGGGTGGTACTCATCGTGTTCAGCGCGTCCCTGTCACCGAGGCGAATGGCCGTATCCATACCTCGACTGCCAAGGTGATTGTGTTGCCAGAAGCTGACGACGAGATTGAAATCGAGATCAAAGACAGTGATATCCGCGTCGATGTCTATCGCTCCACCGGCCATGGCGGTCAGAGCGTCAATACGACGGACTCTGCGGTACGCATCACACATCTCCCAACGGGATTGGTTGTGACCTGCCAGGACGAAAAGTCGCAGCTCAAGAATAAACTGAAGGCTCTCTCGGTGCTCAAGGCTCGCCTGTGGGACCTAGAAGAGGCCCGTCGGCAAGAAGAGCTGAGCAAGACACGACGTTCCCAGGTGCAGACCGGGGATCGCAGTGAGAAGATTCGCACCTATAACTTCCCACAAGATCGCGTGACCGATCATCGCATCGGCCTGACACGCCATAATCTCCCCGGCGTGCTCAATGGGGAACTGGACGAGTTTATTGACAACTTGATCACTGTCGATCAGGCGGAGAAGTTGCAACATCTTTTCGAGGAAGAAAAAAGTGTTACTAAGTGAAAGGTAGACCATCGCAATGACGCAACTAGCCATGGGAAAAATTGCAACTCGTACAAACATGTTGCCTGAACTGCATCCCCCTTACAGGTTACTACTCGGTCCTGGGCCATGCAACGTCGACCCGCGTATTCTGCGCATGGCCTCGGCCCCGCAACTTGGCCATCTCGACCCAGCTTTCTTCAGTATCCTGGAAGAAACGGCTGAACTGCTGCGCTGGGTGTTCCAGACGAAGAACGAGATGACGCTCTGCGTGTCCGGTTCGGGCTTCTCCGGTGCGGAAGCGGTGCTGAGTAACCTCCTCGAAGAAGGTGACACGATCATCTCTGGTAGTCTGGGGTTTTTCAGTGGGCAGATCGTTGAAATCTCACAGCGGGCAGGGGCTCACGTCGTGAACCTGGAGACTGAACTGGGGAAACCGTTAGACCCCGCAGTCCTTGAACAGGCCTTCAAAGTCCATCCCGATGCGAAGATATTTGCAACGGCTATCGCGGAAACTTCCACAGGCCTCTTGCAGCCGTTGGAAGCATTAGAGCGCATCACGCATGCTCACAATGCGCTCCTGGTTGTAGACGCGGTCTGTGGTCTCGGTGGCGTGCCCATGGCCGTCGATGCGATGAAAATCGATGCGTGTTATGCTGGCAGCCAGAAGAGCCTGGGAGCACTTCCAGGCCTGGCACCAGTGACCCTCAACGAGCGTGCAGTGCAGGTTATCAAGAACCGCAAAAAGCCGGCGCAAAGCTACTATCTCGACTTGCAGTACCTGGACCGCTATTGGAACGGTGACCACACCTACCATCACACGGCTTGTAGCAACCTGATCTATGGCATGCGTGAAGCATTACGCATCATCCTGGAAGAGGGATTGGAAGCCCGTTGGACACGGCATCAACTGCATGGAGACGCTCTCAAAGCCGGTATTGAGGCCATGGGATTGAGCATTTTCACCCAGCCGGGTTACGCGCTCTCTGTCGTGACTGCTATCGGTCTGCCCAAAGGTGTAGACGAGGAGACCGTGCGCAGCGGATTGCTCGACGAGTACAACATCGAGATCGGTGGTGGGTTTGGGCCGCTCAAAGGGCGTTTGCTGCGTGTCGGTCTGATGGGCTACAATTCGTCTCGTCAGAATGTTGACACGGTGCTTGCCGCACTTGAGCACGTGCTACCGCGTTGTGGTTTCACTCCTCCTGCCGGTGCCGCTCTGGCTGCCGCAGACGCCGTGTACAAGAAGAGGTGAAAATGCCTTTAGACCAGCCACAAGCCATCCGTACAGTGTTTTTCGATGCGGGTTTTACGCTCATACGCCCGCATCCCTCTGATGCCGAAATCTGTCAGCGCGTTTGCCAGCAACTTGACTTACATATTCATCTTGACGAGTTCAAACGGCGCATCGTCGACATTGAGGACTACTACTATCGCCAGATGCGCCTCAACCGCCACACCTGGGCCAGTGAGCAGGCCATCGCAGAATACTGGATCGGCTACTACATGAATCTCCTGCGCCCACTGATCGTGGAGCACGACGAACCACGCCTCTATCGACTCGCGAAGGCCATTACGGATGAGTTTGAAAAACCCACAAGCTGGCAGGTCTATGCTGACGTGCTACCCACGTTAGAAGCACTACGAACCCGTGGATATGCGCTTGGGGTCATCTCTGACTGGGGCATTGCACTGGGTCCTATTTTGCGTCGCCTGCACCTCACGAAGTACTTTGACTTTTTAGTTATATCAGCCATTACGCGCCACGCCAAGCCCTCGCCTTCGCTCTATGAACTTGCATTGCAGCGAGCCAACGCTATTGGCGATTACACGCTCCATATTGGTGATTCTTACATCCACGATGTGCTGGGCGCGCGTTCTGTTGGGATAACGCCGGTATTGCTCGATCGTGCCAGACGCCTGGAGGAGAGTCATGTCGATTGCATCCTCGTGCACGCGCTGACGGACCTGCTGGACCTGCTGGAGGTGCATGCTAACGTATAAATGCGTGAGGAAACTGACGGTTAGAGTAATCTAGCCACCTGCTGCCGGGTTGAATCGATACAAGCGAGCCGGGCGATGCGTCCCCTCCATCTTTTTTGCGCCCGTATCCTCCAGGATGCCTGTCGAGAGAATCCTCTTGCGGAAATTGCGTTTGTCTAGGCGCCGGTGCAAGATAATCTCGTAGACCCGCTGTAATTCGCGTAGCGTGAACTGCTCAGGGAGCAAGCTAAAGGCGATATTGGTATAGTCAAGCTTGCCGCGCAGACGATCAAGGGCATACTGGAGAATCTTTGCATGGTCAAAAGCCAGTTCGGGCAGATTATACACGGGAAACCAGCCCACGTCGGCGGCGTCACTGGCTGCTCGCACCTGCAAGCGCGCAGAGTCGAGTAGTGCGAAGTAGACAACGGTGATCACACGGGTGCGCGGGTCGCGTCCCGGATCACCGAACGTATACAGTTGCTCCAGGTAGACATCCTGTACATTTGTCTCTTCTTGAAGCTCTCGCTTGGCTGCCGCCTCCAGAGACTCATCTATATTGACAAAGCCACCAGGAATGGCCCACATGCCCTCGTAAGGCCATGAGCGGCGCTTGACCAGCAAGACTTGTAGGTCTCGCTGGCGCAGACTCATCATCACTACATCGACCGTCACTGATGGCCGCTCATACTTGCTTGCATCATAGTGATGTGCCTCCGCCGTTTGCGTCTCGTCTTGCTCCCGGCCATCACTGCTTGATTCGCTCCGTTCTTCCGTTTGTTTCATTCCTCTACAAATTTCTTTCCAACTTTGACGTGTTGCCATGTGCTATCAGATGGGTTAAGAAGAAACGATTCACCCTCGTCCATTATACAGCAGAACGGGTAGATGGTATAGGCACTTTAGAGACGCATTGGGACTTTGGTGCATGGTTGACACTAATGGCAGTTGTCTCCCGAAGAGATGGAAGCTCGCTTGAAGGCGGACACACCTGCACTCTCTGCATCAGAGTTGCTCTCCAGAGCTGCCAGAACTCGCCGCTGGTCATTGGTGGAGCGATTCTGGCTGAGTTTGAACTTGCCTTCCAGACGGGTGATCTGGAAATCAGGCCCTCGACGCCTACGTTCCTCTTTGGTACAATGTCATCATAAAGAAGAAAATCCGAAGGAGCTATGCCTTATGACCGAAACAAACATACAGCGCGGCGAGCGCTCCAACTTGCCTATGGCGGGCGTACCCCAGCCCAAACGGGACGAGGTGCTCGATCTCCCGCGTGTCCATATTTCTACCCACCCGGTAATGGCTCACAAAATAACGGCATTGCGGGATAAAAATACGCCACCACCAGAGTTTTACCGCCTGGTGAAGGAGATCGGGGCATTGCTTGCCTACGAGGCGACCGCATCCCTTGCCCTGGAACCGGCAACCATCCAAACTCCTTTAGAGCAAATGACAGGCTATCGCTTAGCAGGCGGGATCGGCGTCACTCCCATCCTACGAGCAGGGCTTGGCCTGGCGGAAAGCTTTCGTGAAGTTATTCCCGACGTGCAAATCTGGCACCTGGGGCTACGCCGCGACGAGCGGACTTTACAGGCCATGGAGTATTACAACCAACTCCCACTGCGCGTCAACCTGCAGGTGTGCTACGCGGTAGACCCCATGCTCGCGACCGGAGGATCGGCCATCGACGCGATCAACATTCTCAAACGGCGTGGTATCCCACGTCTCTCCTATGTGGGCATTATCGCGGCTCCCTACGGCCTGCTCAAGCTCTCACAAACCCACCCCGACATTGACATTTACATCGCGGCCCTTGATGATAGCCTGAACGATCTTGGTTTCATCATGCCTGGCCTGGGTGATGCGGGCGACCGCCAATTTGGAACATTTTGAACCAATGCCAGAAGAAAACCAAACAGAACACACCGAACATCCAGGGGAGGCGACTACACCTTCTCCAGACCAGCAAACGGTAGAGGAACAGCAATCGCTGCCACCAGAGGCACAAGGCGAGGTAAACGGCGGTCCACTGGGCTGTTGTCTGGGGACTATCATTGGCCTCATGCTCAGTCTACCGGTCGCCGTCATTGGTCGCATCTATGCAAACCCCCTGGTGCCCGTCTTTCATAGTGCCTTGCTCGTTCTCATACTCCTGCGCATCGCCATGGCCATCACGGGAATAGCAGGGGCCGTGATCCTTGGCTATTTGGGTTGGAAAATTGGCAGAAAACTGTATCGCGAGTACGAGCCGCCCGTTGTACGGTATAGGACGTATAAGCGACGCAAGATAAAGGCAACCCGAAAATTGTGAAAGAAAGAAGGTACGTTATGCGCGTTGTCATCTTTTGTGATATGGAAGGCATCTCCTGCATAGAGACCTGGGAACAAGTTGCCGCGGGCACAACTTTTTATGAACAGAGCAGAAAACTCTATACCGACGAGATGAATGCCGCCGTGCGTGGTGCCCGTGCGGCGGGGGCGCGTGAGGTCATAGTCGTTGACTGCCACGGAGCCGGAGGAGCATACAGCTTTAAGAGCTTCATCCCTGAACACCTGGAATCTGGCGCTGAGTATGTTCTCGGCTATCCCTGGGCACGCTATATCACACCTTTTGAGCAGGGATGCGATGCGATCTTGTTTGTGGGTGCCCATGCTATGGCTGGTACGCCTGATGGCGTCCTCTGCCATACCGTGTCATCAGAGGCCTGGTACAATGCCTGGATCAACGAGACCGCGGTGGGCGAAAGCGGCATCCTGGCTGCCGTTGCAGGCTGTTGGGATGTGCCAGCCGTCTTCGTCTCCGGCGATGAGGCCACCTGCCGCGAAGTGACCGCCTTGCTGGGGGAAAACGTGATCACGGCCCCCGTCAAAGTCGGCCTGGGGCGCTTCTCAGCACGTAATATGGCTCCCAAAGATGCATGCGCCTTGATCGAGATGCGCACCGCCCAGGCTCTGAGCATGAAACGTTGGCCCAGGCCTTACAAACCCAGCAGTCCTGTCACGTTCAGGGTCGAACTGGCGAGTCCCGACCGTGTCAACGACTTTCGCGGGCGCACCGGTGTACGCACTGAGGGACCACGCACAGTGTCCTCTACCGGCGATAATTTCTGGCAGGCGTGGGACCAGTTTTGGTATCGGAACTAAAATGATCCTCACCACCGAGCGCCTGCGATTGCGCGAATTCGTAGAAGGCGATTGGCAGGCTGTGCTCGCGTACCAGGCTGACTCATCGTACCTCCGCTACACACCCTGGACGTACAGAACTGAGGCCGATGTCCGCCAATTCGTACACTGGTTCATCGTCTGGCAAGAGGAACAGCCGCGCAAGAAATTTCAGTTCGCCATCACCTTACGGGGCCAGGAGCGACTGATTGGCAATTGTGGCATCCGTATGCGCAGTCCTGGTGCACACGAAGCAGACATCGGCTATGAATTCGATAGTCGCTACTGGGGGCGTGGCTACGCAACCGAGGCTGCACGAGCCATGCTTACCTTGGGTTTCGGCACCCTGGGCCTGCACCGCATCTGGGCACATTGCATTGCAGAGAATGTCGCCTCCGCACGTGTCCTGGAGAAAATCGGCATGCGGCGAGAGGGCCGTTTACGCGAGAACGAGTGGATGAAGGGTCGCTGGTGGGATACGCTTGTGTATGCTATTCTCGATTATGAATGGGAGAGATCAACCCGGTGACTTCTTCTCTCTTCTTTTGCTCAGGACTCCTCACCACCTTCGGTGGTTCGCAAGGTTTTTTTGTGCTGCGGGCATGGCAGCCTGCGGCTGCCATGCCCGCAGCACAAAAAGATGCGAGCCGCTGTAGAGTGCCGATTTATCGAGCACGTGCGGCGGGGAATCAGGCACCTGAATAGTTACAACTAAGGAAGAAACGGACATCCTCATGGCATACGATGGGCGTTATAGACGCTTCGCAAGATACAACAAAAAAGGACAGCAGGAGTCAGACCAGGGTTTCAAAATCTCGCAAGTGTTTGGAGCATTTACCAGCCTGCCCCGTGTCTTGCGCCTGGTGTGGTCTACTCAGCCCTTCTTCACGCTCATGATGGCACTGTTAAGCCTGTTGCGAGGCATTACGCCGACATTGAGTATCCTGGTGACCAGATTCTTGATAGACAGTGTCGTCAGTGCCATACGAACGCATGTCACGACGATGGTGTGGGTGTTCGTGGGCCTACAACTGGCGGTAGCGTTGCTGGATCGCCTGCTGAGCACACTTAGTAACATCGTGCAGCAGCTTTTGCAGGACCGAGTTTCAAGTCGGGTGCAGATACTCATCCTGGAGAAAGCCAATACCCTGGACCTGGCCTTTTTTGAGGACTCGGAATTTTACGATAAACTGCGACACGCGGCAGAGGAAGCGAATTACAAGCCCGTGACGATGATTTCTCAGACCTTCGATCTTGGGCGTACGCTGGTTACGCTCTCCTCAATGCTGTTCCTGTTGCTGCAACTGGCCTGGTGGTTGGCATTGATAGCGATCGTCGTGCCCATTCCAGCCTTTATCGCTAACTCCCATTACGGCTGGCGCGGCTACCAGTTGATGCGCCGCCAATCCCCTGAACGTCGGCAGATGCTCTACTTTAATATGGTCATGACCATGGACAGCTTCAATAAGGAAATCAAGCTTTTCAACCTGGGTGACTTCTTTATCAATCAATACCGGCGCTTAGCCAACAAGTTTTATGAGGAGAACAAGGGCATTCTGGTGCGCCGTTACCTGACCGGCTTCTTGTGGTCGGGATTGTCGATAGTGGCGAACTCGGGCATTTACATTTATGTGGCGTTGCAAGCAGTAATGCGTCGCATCACGTTGGGAGGCCTGACACTGTATACGCAGACAGCGATACAGGTGGGGCAGAACTTCCAGGGCGTCCTGGATGGCATCTCCGGCACGTACGAAAATAATCTTTTCGTCAGTACGCTCTTTGAATTTCTCGAATACCAACCGAAGATCATCTCACCCGCGAAGCCGCAACCGATCAAAACATCACCGGAGGCCAGGGGATTGGATATCGAATTCCGCAATGTCAGTTTTACCTATCCTGGTAAAGACCCTGAGACGGAAGCCACCTTGAAACAGGTGAGCTTTACCTTACACGCGGGTGAAACGATTGCACTGGTTGGACGCAACGGTGCCGGCAAGACGACCCTGGTCAAGTTACTCACACGCCTCTATGACCCGGACGAAGGTGATATCCTGATTGGAGGTCGCAACATCAAGGAGTACGATCTGAAGGAACTTCGCGAGGAGGTAGGAGTTATTTTCCAGGACTATGTGGCCTATCATATGAATGCACGCGAGAACATCGGCGTGGGCCGTATAGCTGAGATCGAAAACCTTGGGTTGGTTGAGAACGCAGCACACAAAAGCGGAGCCAATACGGTGATTGAGAAGTTACCAGAAGGGTACGAAACGATGCTTGGGCGCTGGTTTGAAGATGGCACACAGTTGAGTGGTGGCGAATGGCAGAAAGTTGCACTGGCTCGTGCATTCATGCGCGATGCCCGTATTCTTATCCTGGATGAGCCAACGAGTTCCCTGGATGCGCAGGCTGAGTATGAGGTATTCGCGAAATTCCGTACGTTGACCAGGGGGAAAACTGCCATCTTTATCAGCCATCGTTTTAGCACAGTACGGCTAGCCGACCACATCCTTGTCCTGGAGAACGGTAGGATTAGCGAAAACGGCTCGCACCAGGAACTCATCGCGCTAGATGGCCACTATGCCGAGTTGTTCAATCTGCAAGCGGAGGCCTATCGCTAGCAGAGACCACAGGGAACTCGGCAATGCGCAGGCGAGCGCTACCATAGGGCACAAGTACGATCTCTTCCTCCGGCTCATCCGTCATCACGGGACTGATTGGCGGGGTGCCTGCTGAGTTCGCTTCAATGGTCCATGTTGGAATGCGTCTGCCTTTGCCAACGAGCTGTACCGGCGCATCTTGTGCCAGAAATGGTTGACGAGCCAGCGGGCTGGTTTGTAGACGAAATGCACGCTCTGGCCTTGTGTAGTCTACACTCAATCCATAGTTCCAGGGCGTTTCTGGATAGACCTCCCAATCAGGATAAGGGTCAATGCCCCCCCATTTTTGCCAGCGCTCCCCGATTGGCAATGCGTACACGAGCGGTCCTCGCAGTACCCCGACGGCAGCGTTGCCCCTCCGTTCAAGCCGCACCTCCATCGGCAATGTCAGTTGCACACGGTCGCCATCCCGCCATGTACGTTCGATCGTTGCGAAGCCCGCGGAAAGGGGGTTTGCGAGGGACTGATCCTGGCCGTTCACGCGCAATTGTGGTGTTTCACACCAGCCGGGAATGCGCACTTTCAACGGAAAGCGAAGCGGCTGCGGCAAGTGGACATGCACAGTAATGTCTTCACCGAAAGGATAGTTTGTATCGACGGTGAGTGACGCTTGCACCCCATCTGCAACAGACGCGTTGACACGACAGGGAGCATAGGCAATAGCTGCCAGCCCATGGTCGTCTGTTGCCATCCAGAGCCGGGCGGCAAATTTGGGCCATCCCTGGTGCATGTTGGCGGTACAGCAGCCGAAATTCGGTTCGAGGCCGAAGAGATTGGAGGCATCTCCATTGGCCGTCCAATTGCGTTTCGCGCAGGTACACAGAACCTGGTTCACTTGCTGATCGTATTGGTGAGCATGCCAATCGGCTGTAATACTGGCTGGTAGTGCATTGAAGGCCACTTGCTCTAGTATATCTGCGTAGAGGGCATGGCCCAGTATCCTGACAAGATTCTCCAGCGTAAACATATATTCGACGACGGCACACAACTCTACACCCTGGCTAGGATGCGTGCCAGCCAATAATTCATCACCCGAAAACATACCGTGCAGCTGGCCGTGATAAGCCATCAAGCCCTGGATACCCTTGAGCGCGGCATCTCGGTGGATGGGATTGCCTGTGTGGAGGTAGTACAAGGCAGGTCCCTTGAGCGCCATTGCTACATTCACGACGTGCACACGCAAGTCGTACTGGGTTTGTGGTCGCCAGAAGGGAAAATGGGTGAAGATGCCGGTCCAATCCAGTGTTTGGCGATGGATGAGTTCGACGAGGTCCAGGAGAAAAGGATCGCCCGTGCGATGGTAGAGCCATTGAATGCCCAGAATATTCTCACCACCACGTGCTTGCGCCCAATAGAATAGGGGACGATGGTGAAGTTGCTCGGCCTGGAAGCGGAAGTACTTGGTGAGCAACGGAATAACGCGCTGATCAGTGGTGGCTTCGGCGTATTGCATGAGCACTTTGAGCATAATCATGCGTGGCCACCAGTCATCATTGACAATGGGACCAAACTGCCCATTGGCTGCCTGGCTGGCCAGTGTCCACTCGATCCAGGGCTGCACCTTGTTGATGAGCGTCTCGTCTTTGAGCAGGTAGGCCAGGGGCAGGAGGCCGTCCAGGTAGTAGGGACCGCGTTCCCAACTTTCGCCGGACCCGCCCAACCAGCCACTATTGGGGCCAACGTCAGCCCAGAAGTCGCCCAGGTGTCCCGTTAAGCCTTCGGCCTGGAGTTGTAACTGGTCGCGCAGCCAGCCAGTGGGTTCGATGGAACCAAGTGGTAATTCGAGAAGGGGTGTGTTCATGTGTCGTACTTTCTTACTATTCTTCGTAGCTCTCCAGGTCTCCTCCCTTCGAGACACCTCCCACCTGCGGTGTCCACTCGATAAATCGGTGGCCTACCGTGCTCGATAAATCGGCACTCTACGGCAGTTCGCAATGGGTTGGTAGTGGGTGCGGGCATTGCCGCCGGAGGCGGCAATGCCCGCACCCACTACCAACATAAGCGAGTCGCCGCAGGCGACGAGCAGTCCCGAAGAGTTACCGTTCTTCTTTGCAAGTGTAACATCGCGGAACTGGCCTGTCGAGAGAACAAGAAATTCCTCCTTCTGGAAGTGTAACCCCTGAACGTATCTTCTGTTATGGATATGTCAGAAGATGTCTTACCTGCATGCCCTATCCAAGCATTCTGTGAGCCAGAGAAAGGGGGAAGAAATCTTAACGTAGGGAGGTAAAGCGTAACCAGATTTTAACTGAATCTCAATCATTTTGCATCTCCCATGGCTCATACTTGATACTGGTGGTACATGTACCCTTTTGAGTAACGGCAAGGCAAAGCCGACTATCTTGAGCCGAAAAAAACGTTTTCGGTTCGGCAATGTATCGAAGTTTTTGAAAGTGAGGTCTTTGTAATGCTTTTCTCTTCTCGCTCGAAGGTGAGTATTGCACTGCCATTCATCGTCCTTCTTGTGCTTCTCGCTGCACTTATGATGAGTGGCATATTTCGAGCATCTGCGATCCACGCTGCTAGCGATTCCCACAGTGGAGGATTCTATCGGCAGACAAACCTGGTCTCTGACATCGCCGGCATGGCTAAGTTTACCGATCCGAATCTGAAAAACCCCTGGGGAATTTCCCATAGTCCCACTAGCCCCTGGTGGGTTTCGGATAATGGTACGGGACTGGCCACTCTCTACAAGGGCGACGGCACACCGTTCCCCGTAGGCTCACCCCTCGTGGTCACTATTCCACCACCGGCAGGTAGTCCTGCTGGGACGACCGCAGCGCCAACTGGCAATGTCTTCAACAATGTGAACAGTACGAATCCGAATGATTTTGTCGTCACAGCAAACGGGAAGTCCGGCCCAAGCATTTTCATGTTTGCGACCGAAGATGGCACGATCTCTGGCTGGAACCCGGGCGTTGACCCGACCAATGCTATCCTGGCAAAGGATCGCTCGACGGCGGTTCAGGGTGGCTTCACGGGTGCAGTCTATAAGGGGCTTGCCACGGGGCAGAGCAACTCCAAGAACTTCCTCTACGCCACCAATTTTCGCTTCGGCCAGGTAGAGCAGTTCGATGCTGATTTTAAGCTCGTCAATACCTTCACTGACCCGCAGCTGTCGAGCGATTGTCCGATCGCCGGCCCCCCAGCCCAATGTTTTGCTCCCTTCGGCATCCAAAACATTGGTGGTAAACTCTTCGTCACCTTTGCCTTGCAGAACGCGGAGCATCACGATGACGTAGCGGGCCCAGGCAATGGGTTCGTCGATGTTTTCGACACCAACGGGAATCTCCTTCAGCGCCTCGCTTCACATGGCACGCTCAACTCTCCTTGGGGTCTGACCCTTGCTCCCGAGGGTTTTGGTCGGTTCGGCAAGGACCTGCTGGTGGGCAATTTCGGTGACGGTCACATCAATGCTTTCGAACCTGATACCGGTGCCTTCCGTGGTCAACTCCAAGGCCAAGGGGGCAGTTCAAATCCAATTACGATTGACGACCTATGGGGATTAGGCTTTGGGAATGGTGCCAACGCAGGCCCAACGGATACCCTCTTCTTCACGGCGGGTATTAACGATGAAGCAGACGGTCTCTTCGGCTCGATAACCAAGGGCGAAGGTTAAGGTGACTGCTGTGGCATCCCTCGCGGGTGCTCTTCTACTGCAAGCTCTATCCAAGCATTCTGTGAGCCAGAGAAAGGGGGGAAGAAATCTTAACATAGGGAGATAAAACGTAAGCAGATTGTAACCAAATCTCAATCATTCTGCATCTCCCTTGGCTCATACTTGATACTAGTGGTACATGTACCCTTTTGAATAACGGCAAGGCAAAATCAACTATCTTGAGCCGAAAAAACGTTTTCGGTTCGGCAATGTATCAAAGTCTTTGAAAGTGAGGCTTTCGTAATGCGTTTCTTGTCTCTCTGGAAGGTAAGCATACTCCTTCCACTCATCACTCTTGCCGCGTTGGTTAGCGCACTCGCGGCCGATGGAGTAACTCAAGCCCATGTGACCCGTGCTACTGACATCGATGTGGGCTTTTACCAGAAAACGAACCTGGAATCGGACATCCTCGGTGTCGCTCGCTTTACCGATCCGAACCTGGTCAACCCCTGGGGTCTGTCGCATAGCCCCACCAGCCCCTGGTGGGTTTCGGACAACGGTGCAGGAGTGGCTACTCTCTACAAGGGCAACGGCAGAGCGTTCCCAGTCGGCTCACCGCTCGTAGTCACCATTCCGCCGCCAGCAGGGGGGACTCCCCCAGCAGCCCCAACCGGTAATGTCTTCAACGGCACCAGCGACTTTGTCGTCAGTGCAAACGGGAAGTCCGGAGCGAGCTTTTTCATATTTGCGACCGAAGACGGCACGATCTCCGGCTGGAATCCCAACGTTAACGCAACCAATGCTATCCTGGCAGTGGATAACTCGAAGGTGACGATAGGTAAATTCACGGGTGCCGTCTATAAAGGGCTTGCTACTGGTCAGAGCAACAATCAAAACTTTATCTACGCTACCGATTTCCGCTTCGGCAGAGTAGAGCAGTTCAAAGCCGATTTCTCGCCCGGCATTACCTTCACTGACCCAGAGCTGGCTCAACAATGTAATCTGAACGACGCTAATAACCAATGTTTCGCTCCCTTCGGTATCCAAAACATTGGGGGCAAACTCTTTGTCACCTTTGCCCTCCAGAAAGCGGGTACGCCGGGTCAGCCGGGTACGTTTAAGCATGACGACCAGGAAGGTGCAGGCAATGGGTTCGTCGATATCTTCAACACCGATGGGACCTTGTTTAAGCGTCTCATTTCGCATGGTCAGCTCAATTCTCCCTGGGGCCTGGCTCTGGCACCTGAGAATTTCGGCCGGTTCAGCGACGACCTGCTGGTCGGCAATTTCGGCGACGGTCACATCAACGTCTTCAACCCGGAGAATGGTACCTTCCTCGGTCAACCCAAAGATCGATTCGGCGATCCCATTGCTATTGAGGGCCTGTGGGGATTAGCCTTCGGCAATGGGGGCCTGGCGGGCCCACGGAACACCCTCTTCTTCACCGCCGGTATCGTCGGTGAAGCACACGGTCTCTTCGGCTCAATACGGCATACAGTAATCGATATCAATACCGATCCTACCGATTAAGGGTTTCCTTGCGGATAGCCCTTGCATCGGCATGATCTAAGGCATGGTTCACATGCATTTGACGGCTTGAGCTAGCATTATGCAAAAACTGTCATAGTAGAAGGGCACCTCTTGCGGGTGTCCTTCTAACTGTGTTAACATCGTAGTATGATCGAAGCAATAGCACCCTTCCCTTTTATGGAATATGAAGATTCGTATACGCTACTTCGCCTCGTTCCGTGATATTGTGGGGCAGA
>WNFT01000995.1_pt1 | contig 31262 bp, 35 predicted proteins | sample 5400191 | NCBI WGS metagenome assembly WNFT01 (sample SAMN13153359, study PRJNA577476) | soil metagenome | isolation source: 80 cm saprolite under Madrone tree | place: USA:California | collected 2016-06-14 | reverse complement strand
AATACTGGCAGACTCGCATTCTCCGCCCCCGGTTCACCCAGCTCTATCCTCCGGAAAAACACGCGCCGCGAACTTTGGTGGAGGTCCGCTATCCCGTAGACCTCAAGGGCCCAAGGCTGTCGGAACTAATTCAAGGTAACGATCCGCGAGTTGTTCAAGTTGCTTCGAGGGAGCCGCGCTTCAACAAGGTGCTCGAAAATCTCCACGGTGGCCAGGCTCAAAAGGCCGCGCCGCTGGACTCCGTCGATTTCATGCGCGCCCTCCTGCCCCTGGTCGCGAACAACGCGCCTTTTGTCATGGGCACTATGGCGGAACAGCACGGTTTCGAATGGATCGTCCCGCCCGCGGAACCAGTCGAGAAAGTGGAAGAAGACAAGAAACGGCCTCCCGAAGCCCCCTCGCTTCTGCGCAAACCGCCCAAACCTTGATTTTCAGGAAAGCTTTTCGATCGGATCGCCGCTCCGGATCATCCCGCCTTCAATCACGCGGCACAGCATCCCGCGCCGTCCCCAGATCTCTCTTCGCAGTCCCGGCCGGATTTTCTCCAATTGATCGCATGGAGTACACACCGCGCTGACTTCCAGGTGCGTCTCGCCCACACGCAGTTTCTGCCCAATCTCCAAGCCGTTCACGTTCAGCCCGCTCGTCGTTATGTTCTCGCGGATGACTCCCGGCGACAGGTCCATGGCTTCGAGAGTTTCATTATCCACCATCAGGATTTGACGCGAGCTGTCCGGTCGCGCGTGTGCGCAGCCTTCAAAGCCGGAGTCGCCCATGACCCGAACTTCCTGCAGCTCTTCCATCGGCAAGCGTTTTTTCGGTGCACGAAAAAGATGCTTCACTATGGGCATATTTCTCAGTTCCCCACAGCCTGCAATCGGGTGCCGTGGGCGCCAATGTCCTTCCGATAGTGCATTCCTTCGAAATGGATCTTTGTAATGGCTTTATAGGCCGTGGTCACGGCAGCATTGAGCGAAGAACCAGAAGCCGTCACACCAAGAACGCGCCCGCCATTCGTTACCACAGCTTCCCCTTCGCGCTTCGTACCCGCATGCAAAATCTTAACACCGGAATTCTGCGCCAAAGTGGTTAGTCCCTCAATGCGCTTTCCGATCTCAAATTTTCCGGGATAACCTCCCGAGGCAAGCACTACGCATACACTCGCTCCCGCCTTCCATCGCAGTTTAGAGGCCTCCAACTTTCCCTGCGCCACATCTTTCAATACTTCCGCCAGGTCAAAATTCATCCGCGCCACGATCGCTTGCGTCTCCGGATCACCGAGCCGGCAATTAAATTCCAGGACCTGCGGCCCGGACTTGGTTAGCATCAGCCCTATGTACAGAAACCCTTGATACGGAATGCCGTCGGCCGCCAACCCGCGCAGGGTGGGCTCAACGATATTTGCTATGGCGATCTTGCGCAGCTCCTCCGGCAACAAGTCGTCCGTCGAGTACGCTCCCATGCCTCCCGTATTCGGGCCTGCGTTACCATCGAACACGCGCTTGTGATCGCGCGTCGGTACCAGCGGCGCGTAACTCTTCCCATCCGTGAGAATAATGAACGAGAGCTCGTCGCCCTCGAGCGTTTCCTCAAGCAGAATCCGGTTCCCGCCCGAACCCAGCTCATTCTTTTCCAGCAAGCGTGCGATAAAATCCTTGGCCTCTTCCGCGTTGGGTGCAAGAAACACACCTTTACCGGCACACAACCCATCCGCCTTGATCACCACCGGCCAGTCCACTTTCGAAAGCGCCGCATTCGCAGCGCGCGCCGATTTGAACGTGCCATACATTCTCGCCGTCGGAATTTTGTGCCGCGCCAAAAATTGCTTCGAAAAAATCTTGCTCCCCTCAAGTTGCGCGGCCTTCTTCGAAGGGCCCACAATCGCCCAATTCCGCTTTCGAAACGCATCCGTCAACCCATTCACCAGCGGGAGCTCGGGCCCAACCACCGTCAGGTCCGGCTGAATTTTTTCTGCCAGCGCCATCACCGCAGCGACATCACCCGCATCAACAGCCGCGCATTCAGCTTCCCCAGCGATTCCGCCGTTGCCCGGCGCGCACCAGATTTTTTCCACCAGCGGGCTCTGCTTGAGTCTCCAAACCAGCGCGTGCTCGCGCCCGCCTCCGCCAGTCACCAGAATTTTCATTCGTCGCTCGCCTTCTTGACCCCGCTTTCGAACGATAGTCGCCCCTCAGAAACGTGTCAACCCGGCACCCCCCCGCGCAATTTCATTTCCAGCGGAACCCTGCCGTACCACGTTTACCAATTGACCTGTACTGCCCTCTCGGACAGTTACCGAGAATCGTTTAGCTCCCTACACTCAAACAAGATCAACTCTTGTTGCGAATGCAATGGAAGGGGCCTTGCCATGCTCATCCCTCTGCGCCATGAAAACATGGAAGGCCGCCGCTGGCCCGTCGTCACCTTCGCGCTTATAGCTCTCAACATCATAGTGTTCCTTGGCACCCACTGGCAGATGCAAGCACAAACGCCCGAGCGGGCCGAACTCCGGATGCACATCATTTTGCTCGCTGGCATGCACCCGGAATTGAGGACCTCCGAAGACGTCCAGCAATTCATCAACGATGTCCAGAGAAAAATGCCGGACGAGGCTTGGAAGCAAATCGCCGATTCGAATCGGAAGGCTGAAGATGCGTGGGACGCGCGAATCCGCCGAGTCACCGATCCAGTAGAACTCCAGGTCGAGATGGATTCGCTCGCCCAGCGCTTCGCCGAGCAAGAAAGAAGCTCCATTCTGGACAACTATGGATTCGTGCCGGCGCATCCTCGTCCCATCACGTACCTAACCTCTATGTTTCTGCATAGTGGTTGGCTGCACCTAATCGGTAACATGTGGTTTCTCTGGCTTGCCGGTTTTGTCCTCGAAGATCGCTGGGGCCGGGTGATTTACACCGCGTTCTACCTCGTGGCTGGTGTAGCTGCGTCGATCATTCATGCTTGGTTCAATCCGGGGAGCATAGCGCCTGCCCTTGGTGCTTCGGGCGCCGTCGCAGCTCTTATGGGCGGTTTTTTGGTTCGATTCCCGAAGCTGAAGATCCAAATGCTCTGGTTCATGCTGATTTTCCGCGTTCGCTTTAAGGCTCCGGCATATTGCCTGCTTCCACTTTGGCTGTTTATGGAAGTTTTCTACGGCAGCCTCTTCGGGCAAGCGACCGGAGTGGCTCACTGGGCCCACGTTGGCGGATTCGCCGCTGGTGCGCTGGCTGCACTCATCATCCAGCGCACCGGCTTGGAGCACAAGGCCAACGCAGTCATTGAGGATAAAATCGGCTGGACTGCAGACCCTGCTGTGGTTCAAGGAACGGCGCTCATGGAGCAGGGAAAGTTTGACGACGCCATCTCCATTCTCGAAAAGCATGTGGCTGCGAAACCGGATGCCATCGACGCGCATTCTCTATTGCGTCAGTTGCATTGGCACAAGAATGACATTCCGGCGCATCTCGCAGCTACGGCAAAGTTGTGCCAGCTTCATTTGAAGGCGAACGACCACGACGCGGCTTGGCAAGACTACCAGGAGTATTCGAATGCTGGGGGTGATCGCCTGCCCGCGGCAACGTGGCTCGAGCTGTGTCGTCTCGCGGAAGGAGAGCAGAACTTCGACCGCGCTGTAACTGAATATGATCTTCTCGCTAAGGCGCATCCAAACGAACGGCAGTCCCTCCTGGCGCTTCTCTCTGCGGGGCGCCTGTCCCTAAAGAAACTCAATCGCCCGGCCGACGCGTTGAAATTCTACCAGGCTGCCGCCGCTTCCACGGTACCGCACCTCGACTGGGAATCCAACATCCAAGGCGGCATTGCCGAGTCGCAGAAGCAACTGCAAGCTCCGCCGCTCCAATCACCTAATCCAGGTTTTCAATCGTAGTTGGGATTGTTGTCAGGAGTGATAATTAATAAATTCTGTCTACCTGATCTCTGATTGCTGATCTCTAAATCCTGCAGTTCGCACGTTCTCAGAGCCTAAGCTGAGCCCAAGCAAAAACCTCAGCCGTTGCCTACGGCGCGAATGGGAATCGTCACTGTAGATGCCGCTTCGGAAGATCCCAGCATGTGGCACCGTCCATCAAATATCCCGCCCGGATCAATCACCATGCACGGCGCGTGAACTTCTCCAGTCACCACGCCCTTGGCCTGAATCTCCACGCGGCCCTTCGCAAAAATCACGCCATCAAAGCGCCCCGCGATCACCACACGATTCCCCTCGATTTGTCCTTCGACTTTGGCGCCTTCGCCGAGAACAACGGTCTGCTCCGAAATAATGTTGCCCTTCACATTGCCGTCCACTCGAAACGTTCCGGTGACCGTCAGCGTTCCTTCCAGAGTCACGCCCTGATCGATGAATCCGGTCCACTCTTCGCTGGTGCCGTTCTTTGTCGCGCTGGGCCACTTCCACGCCATGTTAAAACCCCCCAAATCAGATTCTTCTACTTTAGCTGCATGCGGAGACAAGTCAACGCAGCTTCACGTACGAGTTGTCGAATGCACCGACTGAACTAAGGGACAGGAGTGATCGCTAAGTCCGTCTCGCTATTTCATCAGCCGATCGTAAATCTCCATCAACTGCGCTTCGTCGTAGTATTCCAGCACCAACTGCCCCGGACGCATTTTTGTTTTTTGGCGAAGCAATACCTTGGTCCCGAGGTGCCGCTGGAGTTCTTCCAAAGCAGATTTGATGTTTGCGTCCACGTGAACCTCAGCTGCTGCCTGCTTGCCGCGCGAACGGCGCGATGCCAGCCGCTCGACCTGCCGCACGGTCAACCCTCCGCGCGCGGCCCGCTGTGCATACCGCATTCGCAGTTGCGAATCCAGCACGGCAAGCAGCGCACGGCCATGCCCGGCCGAAAGCTTCCCCTCTTCAATCCAATCCTGAATCGTTGGTTCGAGTTTCAACAGTCGAATTGCGTTCGCCACCGTCGCGCGATCTTTGCCCGTCCGCTCTGCCACGGATTCTTGTGTAAGCTGAAATTCGTCAATCAAGCGTTCAAATGCCCGTGCCGCCTCGATCGCGTTCAGGTCTTCGCGCTGGATGTTTTCCACCAGCGTCATTTCCAGCGCCAGCTCGTCCGGCACCTCTTTTACGAACACCGAAACTTTGTTCAAACCTGCGCGCTGGGCCGCTCTCCAGCGGCGTTCCCCGGCGATTAACTGAAATCGCGAGCCAATCGGCCGCACCACCAACGGCTGAATGATGCCGCTGGATTGAATCGAACGCGCCAGCTCGTCTAGAGCTTCCTCTCGAAAGCGCGTTCTTGGCTGATACGGGCTGGGCTCGATGAGATCAATGTCTACTTGCTGCGGTCCCGCATGGACAGTTTCCCGCGCGGGCACCACAGCGGCACCACCAGCGGTCGTTGCTTGCGGCTGAATCGGAGCAGGTTCGGGCTGAGCCTTTGTCTCAGGCTCCCGAATGAGCGCTCCGAGCCCCCGTCCCAGCGCGTTTCTCGGCATTGGCAATAACCTCCAACTTGGGTTTAGTGTCCGCCGGATGCGCATCAGCGTATCCAGCAGCTCCGAAACGCCTTCTAGAGCCAAATATTCGCACTGAATGGGCACCAGCACGGCGCTCGCAGCTACGAGCGCATTCAGTGTCAGCAAGTCCAGTGCTGGGGGGCAGTCCAGTATGATGAAACTGTACCTATCCTGGAGAGCTTTCAAAGCAGCTTGGAGCTTATATTCGCGGTTTTCTGCGGTAACCAGCTCCACGGCGGCGCCCGCAAGATTCTTGTCGGCGGGGACGACTTCTAACGCACTCACTTGCGACTTCTGGATAATCTTCTCGAACGGCTCATTCAAAATCAGCGTGTGATAGAGGGTTTTCCGCGCGGGATCTTTCGTAAAGCCGATGGCAGCGGTCGCGTTGGCTTGAGAATCGCAATCGACCAGTAGGGTAGTTTGTCCAGCGGCTGCAAGGCAGGCGGCCAGGTTTACCGCTGTTGTAGTCTTTCCGACGCCACCTTTTTGGTTCGCAACCGCGATGATTCGGGACAAACGCTACCTCGCCAACGAAAATCTAGCAAAGCCCACGTAAGTATGCAAGATGTTTCACGTGGAACGCTGGCTTTGCAGTGTGAGAGTCTGTGTGGAACTTTGGTAGTGTTCCACGTGGAACGGGCACACTGCATCCCGTACATCCCTCCGGCTGTTCAACTTCCACCGCGCACTTCGACTGTTCCACCTGAAACACTGTGTTTTGAGCCGTCTTTGAGCCTCTCAAGCGAAATTCAGTTTGCACCGCAAACTAGTTTGCGGCTTCGATTTTCTGAAATGGGTTCACGAAAGTCGGAAACTCTGACGGAGTTGAGTCGAGAGCATTAGAGGCGGCTTGTCGGCTGTGGATGTTCCACGTGGAACATCGTGCAAACGTTTCACGTGGAACAATGCGCGAGAGCCCGGAAGTTCAAGATTCGAGGGATTATTCCGGATCAGGTCAATGGGTCGGCGGGCTGGATCTTTCTTGTGCCTACCAAAAGGAGTCGCCTCAGGGAGTGGGGCACTGGGATCGGCTCGCGCCAATCCCAAGTCTGGATTTTCTGAATTTCCGGCAGGTCCCTGGCACCGATCCAAAGGATAACCTGTTTCGCTCCAACCTTTTCGGAGTGCGCCCACTCCAGAAAGGGTGCAAATTCCCCCAGCGCCCGCGAACAGACGAAATCGAGCGGCGCAATTTCCTCGCCGAGCTCCTCATAGCGGCCGACGAGGACCCGAGCGTCTGCAAGCCCAAGATCACGAATGACTTCTGCAAGAAAAGTCGCCTTTTTGATGTTTGACTCGATGAGCATGACCTGCAACTCTGGACGAATGATTTTGAGCGGCAAACCTGGAAAACCGCCTCCAGAACCCACGTCGGCGAGCCGACCATGCTCCACAGGGACCGTTGAGGCCGCGAACATGCACTCGCAAAAGTGTCGGCTTAAGATCTCCAAGGGGTCCCGAATCGCCGTCAGATTTATCTTCTCATTCCAAGCGAGCAGAATGTTCGTATACTGTTGAATCTGAAGCACTTGAGAGTCACTCACTGCGATCTGAAACTCTCCCAGGGACCTTCGAATGGTATCCGCAGAGAGCGCAGCCGGGCTGGGTGTCGGCATGAGAGTGATGGACCGCTATTTAATCAGTTAACTACTTTAGTTTGTTACGGTTACGGTAGATTTCACGAGATACCGTGGACCCGCGACTCCGGCAACCAAATCCACAGCACTGTGCCAGAAAATCACCGGCACCAAGCTATTGTATGCGATTCGCCCCGTTCCGAACACTGCGCCGATCACCAGTGTGCTGAAGAGGCCGCCGCGGCCCTGGTATAAATGTGCCAATCCAAAGAAGATGGACGAAAGGAGGACCGCGGCCCATGTCGGCGATCCCAGTTGCACCAACACGGCGATCGCAAATCCCCGATAGAGAAACTCTTCGCAAAGCCCAGCCGTGACAGCTAGCGCCAAGAAAGGTAGCAATTCCCTCGCGGACTGCGGCAAGATCCGTTCAGCGAGGGCCTGCATGGCTCCCCGGGCTTTGGCAGGGAGTCGGCCCATGCGCCTTAAGTTGAGCCACTGAAGAATAGCAATCATCGCGGCACCGACAAGGGAAGCCACCAGAATTTTCGTCTTGTCGTGAATTGTCAATCCCAGCTGTTCCGCGGTGTAGCCGTGCGCCCAGGCGCGCCACGCCACTACCGCCGCGGCCAGCCACTGAAAGCCAATCGTCGATGCGTAGAGAACCAGCCGCTCCATCGTGCCGACGTGCGGCGTCGCCATTAGTTTTTTCATGCGCGCGCGCCCGCGCCACGGCAGAATCACGCCAAGCACAAAAAAGATCAGCGCGATGTCCCAAGACATCCGAGGATAAGAACACTTTCTTCATCCCGCGCGCAAGTATCCAAAGTTCTGAGTCGCGGATCAATTGGGGTGAACTGGTCATCCTCCAGAAGGAGACTCCCCTAACTGCTGATAAGCCCTGTAATCTCGGTATGATATAAACTCTCACTCGGTGGCTGTTTTCGATGAAAGCAATCTGTCTCGGTGCGCCAAGTTTTCGAAGCGCCTCTGGAAAATCGAAGGCTAGCGCGTGATTCGTTCCTGAGCACGAGGAGTTTGCATGAAGCAATCTGACTCCTGGCCCGCACTTCCACTCGCCGAATGGAAGGACACGTATGCCACTCTGCACATGTGGACCCAAGTCGTGGGCAAAGTCCGTCTGGCGCTGAGCCCAGCCATCAACCATTTTTGGGGAACGGCTCTCTACGTGAGCGCTCGCGGTTTGACCACCTCACCGATTCCTTACGCCAAGGGAGTGTTTGAAATTAACTTCGATTTCATCGCCCACACGCTAGAGATTGCGACCAGCTTCGGGGAAACCAGGGCCTTCCGCCTCGTCCCCCGTACGGTTGCCGAATTCTATGCAAAACTCATGGGCGCGCTGCATTCACTCGGCATCGATGTGAAAGTGTGGCCCATGCCCGTGGAAGTGCCCCGGCCTGTTCGATTCAATCTGGATGAGAGTCATGCGACGTACGATAGCAAATATGCCCATCGCTTCTGGCAAATTCTCGTTAGCGTGAATACCATCTTCTGGGAATTTCGCTCACGATTCATTGGCAAGGTCAGCCCCGTCCATTTCTTCTGGGGCAGTTTCGATCTGGCGGTGACGCGCTTTTCCGGCAGGCGCGCGCCGGAGCGTCCGGGTGCCGACCCGATTACCAAAGAGGCCTACTCCCACGAGGTAATCAGTGTGGGATTCTGGCCCGGCGATGGCGAGGTCGTGAAGGATGCAGCCTTCTACGCGTATGCAGCGCCGGAGCCGGCCGGATTTAAGGAACGCCGGGTCCGCCCCGCAAAGGCTTTCTATAGTACGGAGAGAAACGAATTCTTTCTGATGTATGACGATGTTCGATTGTCGGACTCTCCCGAGCAATTGTTGCTGGACTTTTGCCAGAGCACCTACGAAGCAGGAGCCATTCTTGGGAATTGGAATCGCCCGAATTTGGAACGGAATGCGGCAGGAGCCACGAACGCTTAGTTGAAATCCGAATCCGGCTCCCACCAGTTATCCGCCTGGCAGGGTCAACTCCCGACACGTCGGGTCATCGGGGAATGGGATGCTGCAAGCAGCCAGTTTCCGAGAGTGGTGTTTATGAAGCTTGCGCCAACGAAGAAACTCCTTTACGCTGGCCCAGTTACCAGCGGCGTCTTCCCCCCTCAACCGCTATCGTTGTTCCAGTTGCCATTGAAATTCTTGTGCTGGATGGATGGACGCATGACGCGTAAAAACACTTGGACGGGACTTGCCGTGGCGGTAGTGCTGAGTTTGCCTTTGACTGCCTGCAAGGACACCAAAACTCTGCAAGAGAACGAGCAATTGAAAACCCACGTGGCGGAACTTCAGAAAGAGAACGGCCAATTGGGAAACGAGCTCGAAACCATGACGGCTGCCCGCGATGCGTTGACGAAAGAGAACGAGGCGCTTAAGGCACAGATGAAGGCCCGGAAAACGAAGCACTCCGGAAAGAAAGCTACGAGTCGAACGCGACATCGGAACTAAAAGTCTCGACAGTTTTAAGACCCGCACGCGGTTGGAGTGCGCGAACCAGTTTCTGCATTTATCGCCAGAAAAGGGAGGGTAAGAGCATGAAATCGTTTGAGGTGCAATTTCGCTATCAGGATCGAACTGAGGGAACCGTGGAATCGACGGTCAAAGTGGATGCGTCGAGTCTTCCTGGAGGCGTAGCTAAGGCAACACGCGAGTTTGTCAAAGGCTTGGACCGCAAACAAAGATTTGACATGAATAAGAATGGACTCGAAATTACGGCCAAGTCTGTCGGCGCGACAACGGAAGCGCCAGCAAAGACATCCACCGAGGCGGCCGCCGGCTGAGAATTCAACTGCAGAGGATCGTTTCCCGCGCTTGGTCCGCCAAATAGGTTTGTGCGTCTGGGATTTGGGGCGAGGGGACCTACTCGGGCGCCATCTCAAACAGGCCTGCTACCGAGTTCCAGGCTGCGCAAGCACGAAGGGCCACACCTCGCTATAATCGAAACGCTTTACAGCGAGGTGTGGCTTGGCGTCATCCGTAAAACTCACTTCCATGGCAAAGGCCGCGGGCTGCGCGGCAAAACTCAATCCAGCCACGCTGGATGCGATGTTGCGCAAACTGCCGCGGCAGACCGATCCCAACGTGCTCGTCGGATTCGACACGAATGACGACGCCGGCATCTATTTGCTCGGTGAAGGGCTCGCGCTGGTGCAAACCGTGGATTTCTTCACGCCCATCGTGGACGATCCGCACCTGTTTGGACAGATCGCCGCAGCCAATGCGCTCAGCGATATATATGCCATGGGCGGCCGCCCGGTTTCCGCCCTATCGATTGTCGGATTTCCGGAAAAAGGCGATCCCGCCATCCTCGAAGAAATCATTCGCGGCGGCCTTTCGAAAATGAACGAAGCGAAGTGCAGCGTCATTGGCGGCCACTCGATTCGAAACGAGGACATGCTTTTCGGCTACGCCGTTACCGGAGTCATCAACCCGCATCGAGTTTGGCGAAATGTCGGCGCGCGTGCGGGAGACGTTTTGCTTTTCACCAAACCTCTCGGCACCGGCGTCATCACCACCGCGTTGAAGAAGGATCGAGCCACGCCGGAATCGCTCGCCGCCGCGGTCGCCGCGATGACGACTCTGAATCGCGATGCCGCCCTAGCGCTGCAGGAGCTGGACGAAAATACCGCCTGCGCAAAACGCATCCACGCGGTCACGGACGTCACCGGCTTCAGCCTTCTTGGGCACGCGCGAGAAATGGCGCTCGGCGATCCGGCCCACGGCATCGAGCCCGTTTCTTTCGAAATCGACCACCAAGGCTTTGCCTATTTTCCTGGCGCCGTCGAAGCCGTCCGCGAAGGCCATCTCTCCGGCGGCCTGAAGAATAACCGCGCTTTCATTGGCGATTGCGTCGCTTTCGACGCCAGCGTGCCGCTCGAATTTCAGGATTTGCTCTTCGATCCGCAAACCTCCGGAGGCCTGCTCATCTCCATCTCGCCCGAATCCGCTGAAGCGGCTCTCTCCGCCATGCAGCATCACGGCGTCTCCGCGCGCCGCATCGGAAAAGTCGTCGCGAAGAAGCACCCTCTTCTCCTTGTTCACTAGAATCATGACGACCGCGAGCATCCGGTAGACTTCCAGAATGGACACCATCACCCACGGCATCGCCGGCGCGCTGATTGGAAAGGCCGTCTTCCGCGGCGAGGACCTGTTTGCCTCGCATCCGATGAACCTCGGGCGCATCCTCACGTGGTCGCTGATGCTCGGCGCCATCTTTCCAGATTCCGACGTCTTCCGCGATATTTTTTCCAGCGACCGGCTCCTGATCATCACCTGGCATCGCAGCATAACGCACTCGCTCCTGATGCTTCCGCTTTGGGCTCTGCTTCTCGCCGCCATCACGCGCGCGTTCGCGAATTCGCGAAGATGGCAAGCGCCGTCGTTCGCAGCGCTGACCGCAATCTATGCGGTTGGCATACTCAGCCACATCCTGCTCGACCTGGTAACGTCCTTCGGCACGATGATCTGGTCCCCCTTGGAGTGGTCCCGCCCCGCCTGGGATCTCGTATTCATCGTGGATTTCACACTGACGGCGATTTTCCTCGTGCCGCAGTTACTCGCCTGGGTGTACTCCCATCCCGAAAAGGCAAAGTCGCGCGCGATTGGAATGTGCCTGGTTTTTTTGCCGACACCCTGGCTCATCGCCAAAATAGGCGAAATTGCCGGCGCGCCGATTTCGGGCCGCGTCGTTTTGAGCGCGATGATTGTTTTTGCAGCGCTCTTCCTTCTGCCTGCGCTCCAAGGCTGGGGTTTGAAGATTCGGCACGACACCTGGAACCGCGCCGGTTTCGCGGCTGCCCTGTTTTACGTGGCGTGCACGATCTACGCCCATCAAGTCGCCTACGCGCGGATTCAGAAATTCGCCAAACTCTATCCTCTGCAAGTGGAATCGATCGGCGCCTTGCCGCTGCCGCCCTCGCTCTGGAATTGGGACGGCCTGGTTCGAACGGAGCGCGGCGTGTACGAGCTGCGTATGGATCTCAGCGAGAGGCCGGCGAGCGACGTGGAATTGCTAGCGCGCGAACATCATTACTACCCTGATGCCCCGCCGAATCCCTTCATTGACGCGGCCAGGAGCTTGCCCGAGGTTCAGAGAGTTTTGTGGTTCGCGCGGTTCCCGGTCACGCGCTTCCACAAAGAAGCCGACATAGCCGTCGTGGAAATTTCCGACATACGTTTTGTGCAGACGCGCCGCGACCGCCCCGCGCCCTTCACCTATCGCGTGCGGTTCAGTCCCGGTGGAAATGTTCTCTCAAAAGGCTGGGTCGCGAGGTAGGACAGGCATTCCTGCCTGTCCTCTTTCATTGCAATGCTTGATTACCGTGCAGGCTTGCTTTCCGCAGGGTGGATAACCACCTGTCGCTCTTCCCCCACGCCAATACTTTCCGTGCGCACACCGGTCATCTCTTTCAAGGCCAGATGCACGATGCGCCGCTCCCGCGAAGACATGGGGTTCAACCGAAACGGTTGGCGGGAAGCTTGCACACGTTCTGCTGCCACACGCGCCGTCATCCGCAGCTCTTCAAAACGCAGCGCCCGGTAACCGCCGCTATCAATGTGAATTTTTTCGTGGAACGACGGCTCCAGCCGCAGCGCCCGGAACGCCAAGTGTTCGAACGCCTTCAGAAGTTCCGCGCCGCGCTCCAGCAGAAGCTCTTTGTCTCTCCCGTCCAGATCCGCGAGCACTTCCGCATCGCCTTCCGTGCCCGTTCCGCCCGGGGCCATCGCACGTACGGAGACCTTCAATTCCAGCCGCGCTGCGCGCACCACGCTCTCCAGAAAATGCTGCAGCGCCTCGGCCGTTGCCTGCCGGTCCAGCTTGCCATCGCGGATGAGTTCTTGAGCCATGGATCATTCGAACGCGACCACCGGCGTCCGGCTTCTGCGAGAAATTTCCTAAGACTTCTTGCCGCGCGTGGCCTTCACCGGCGCCTGCGCGGGCAAAGGATGCCTCCGGTTTAGATACCACTGCTGCGCGATTCCCACCACGCTGCTGGTGAGAATATACACCGCCAGTCCGCTCGAAATCGGCGAAATCATGAAAATTGCCGCCATCGAAATGGGCATGATTTTCATCATCATTTGCTGCTGCGGATCCGTCGCGGTCATCGGCGTCATCTTCGATACGATGTACATGGAAGCGCCCATCAGCACCGGAAGTATGTAGTACGGATCTTTCGACGAAAGATCCGTGACCCACAACCACGGCGCGTGCCGCATCTCGATCGCAAAACGCAGCGCGGTGTTCAGTCCAAACCACACCGGCATCTGCAGGAACATCTGGAAACAGCCGCCAACGGGGTTGATACCCTCCCGGCTGTAGATGGCCATCACTTCCTTGTTCATCTCCGCTTTGCGCGGATCGCGCATCGTATACTTCTTATATTTTTCCTGAATGGCCTTGATTTCCGGCGCCACGCGCTGCATTTTCAGCGTCGTCTTGTAGCTCGAAATCCGCAGTGGAAAGAGCAGCATGTTAATCACGAGCGTCAGCGCCACGATGGCCCATCCCCAGTTGGAGATGTATTTGTGCAGCCATTTCAGCCCGTGGAACAGTGGTTCCGCGATGAATTCCAGCCAGCCGAAATTGATCAATCCGTGCAAAGGCGGATTCATCTTTTTCAGGTCGTCATAGTCTTTCGGACCCACATACACCCGCAGTGCCACCGGCTGCGCCGAGCTCGCCGTCGCCACTTGCGGAACGGGCTCGGAGGCGTCCTGGCCATCCACTTTGACGCTACGCCACGCTTTCCAGTAGCGCGTCTGCAGCGGTGTGGAGGCGCCCCCACCCGCCGGCAAAAACGCCGCCGTAAAGTAGCGGTCTTCGATGCCGACAAAATCTTTTCCACCTTGCCAAGCGCCCGGAGCCCATTTGTCCAGCCCATCCAGCTTTTTGTGCGGCAGGCTGGTGATCTTTCCGCCTTCGCTGTAGTAAACGTTGACCGTTTCCACCGGCGCTGGGTTCGTCACCGTCCAGTCGCCAAAACCGCCAAGCCACCCGATTCCCGCGGGGATGGGCTTCCCGTCCAGCTTGACGGACGTCTCCACGCGAACGACATACGTGTGATCAAACTTAAAGTGCTTCGTAACTTCGAGGTGGCCATCGCTCCAGGCGAATTCCGCATCGGCAGGCGCGCGCAGCGCGCTTCCATCCGAGGAAATCTTATATAAGCCGTCGTTTGCCGCTTTCCCCAGCTGGTCATCGTCGAGCACGACGGCGAACGGCCATCCCCCGGTCTGTTGCGCGGCTTCGGGATGTACGACGTCGAGCACGCGTGGCGGTTTCGCGTCATCCTGGTAATGTTTGAGCTGCCAGCTTTTCACCACCGCGCCGCGATTTGAAATTTCCACGCGGTAGAGATCATTCTCGATCACCACCGTGCGCTCCTGCGAATCGCTTCTTGGAACGACAGTGGTAGGCGCGGCCGCTGCCATCTTGGCCACGGCCGCTGGCGGCTGCGCTGCGGCAGCCGCAGGCGGCGAGCTCGCCTGGCCTGGCGTTACGGGAGCCGTCTGGACCGGCCGGTTCGCTTGCGGCAATTGGGCAGGCGGCTTCGGCCCAAAAAACTTCGCCCACAGCAGAATCACGCCCACGGACAGCAGCGACGCCACGAGTATCCGCAGCTCTGGCGTGAACTTGTCCTTCTGTCCTGGCAAGCTCACGAACGCACCTCATTTTGGGCAGCGGCAGAGCGGCGGGCAGGAATCGCCGCCGCGTTCACTTCGGTTGACATGTTTTCCCATTTCTCCGGAACCGGATCATATCCAAATTTTCGCGAGAGGGGATGACAACGCAGCAGCCGCTTCAATCCCAGCCACACGCCGCGGACCAGGCCGAAACGTTCAATCGCTTCGTACGCATACCGAGAACACGTCGGCTCGTATCGGCAGCTCCCTGCAAACAGAATCGACAAATAGGCTTTGTAGAATCGCAGCGCAAATAGCGCGGCTCGCACGGTCGCGCTTTGCTGCATTTGCGTGGGCACGATAGTTCGCGCCCCTACTTGTTGGATTGCGGCGCACTTTTCAGTAGCCGCAGCAAATCCGCCGTCAGCGCTACAAACGGCGCCTTCGCCACCGAGCTCTTCGGGTGTATGACGATGTCCCATCCTGCGGGTATCTCCAGCCGGTGGCAGCGCACCATTTCGCGCAGGCGTCGCCGGATACGATTGCGCACCACCGCGCCGCCAAGCGTCTTTTTGATGCTGAACCCAAACCGGCTCTGCGGCTGTTCATTGGCGCGGAAGAAAACTGTGAAGTGGGAACTCGAGCGGCGCTTTCCGGCGCGGTACACGGCGTCAAACTCCGACTTTCGCACCAGCCGCGCCTCACGCGGAAATGTTGCCCCTAGCGGCTCCGCACCGGGCGGAGTCACGGGACTCCCCGCTTTATTCGGGGGTAAGCCGATGGCGTCCCTTCTTGCGGCGCGCCGCCAGCACCCTGCGGCCGCCTTTCGTCTTCATGCGCGAGCGAAACCCGTGCGTCTTGGCGCGCCGGCGCTTGCGCGGTTGAAATGTGCGCTTTGGCAAAGCAATCCCCCTTTGAGTTACCCGGTCGTGGGTCAGCCAGTTTCACACGCGGCGGCCGAACAGTCCACTAGCCTCTTCACCGGCTGCTTTCGAATTCATTAGTGTATTCGACCCTTGCGCGTAGGGTCAAGAAACCCTCAATGTGTCGCGGTCGCGGCAGGCTCGCTCGAGGGCATCGCAAAAATGGAATCCTCGATGGGGACGTTGTGGTGCACTTCTTGAAGTGTGATCACTAAATTGGCGGCGGGAGACTCAATACGGATTCGGAAAGGCATGTGAATGCCGTCGATCGCGCGGAAATCCTCCAGGAAAATATTGGCTTTCACCACTTTTCCACTTTCGTCGGGTCCTTCCGAATCTACGGCGATTCGTTGCCCCGTCTCCGCATCAAAATAGAAAGTGTCGGTCTTTCCTCCGGGCTCGTGGGCTAGAACGGTATAGGTATCGCGGTCCCCCACCTTCGCCCGCCCGGTCACTTTCATGTCCGGGAAGATTTCCTTCAGCCGGACATCCGAGTCGAAGATCGCTTCCATCTTTGCTTGCTCAAGCTGCGCGCCTCCCAGCTTTCTTAAACCGGTCTGCGTATCGGATTTCCAGGCGACTCGTCCGTCAAACCCCTGTTTTTGCTCAAATTGGCCATCTCCCAACGTGACGACGTGCAGCATCTTGTTCGGTGCTTTTGCGATGAATTTGACTTTGCCGGTCAATCCGAAAGCCGGCAGCTCAATCGTTCCGTCAAGGACCTGCGTGGTTAGTTTGGCCCAGGCTTCCTTGCCACCGCTGGCCTTGGCGCACTTTGCCGCCAATTCGTCCACGCTCGGCAGAGCTTCTTCTTCCTTTGCCGCTGCCTTTGGCGGCGGTGCGCTCTGAGGAAAGGCCGGACCTATGCAAAGGGCCAGGACAACTGAAGCGATGGCGAAATGACTGTGCTTGCGATTCATGGCTACCCCCCAGGCGTCATGGAATTTTTCAGCTATGGATATCTAACGTTGCTGCGCCTTCGACAGTCTCCTGCCGCAGCCCGTTCGTCATCCTATATACGTCCTTGGCTTGCGAGATATTTCGCCCATCAATCGCATAAAGTTGCTAAAATCGCCTCTAGGCAGCACGCTTCAGGCTGCGATACTCGTCAAACGCCGCCAGAAACCGGTCCACATCCTTCCGTAGCAAATAATACGGCGTCGAAAGTCGGATCTTCGAAGGCGCACCGCCCCGGATGCGAATCTTCTTTTCTTTCCACATCCAGTTTTCGAGCTCCATAATCTGAATCGGCGGCACGTTCACCGCGGCGATTGCGCAGCGCAGCGCTGGATCTGGTGACGTCCACGATTCCGCGCCGCGCTTCACCATCTCCTTCAAGATATAGTCCGCTGTCTTACGGTGCCGCTTTTCGATACGCTCCATTCCGATTTCATTTGCCAATTGCACCGCTGCGCGCAAGCCCCAGAGCGCGGGCACGTTCGAGCTCCCGATCCGCTGGAATCGTTCCGCGCGAATCTTCGTGTCGTTCCACCCTTCGGTCGCAATGGTATTCCACAGCCGGTCAATCACTTCATCGCGCACAAACAAGAACCCGCTGCCTTTCGGCGCTTGCAGCCATTTGTGCGGGCTGGAGGAATACATGTCGCAGCCCAATTCGTGCAGGTTCAGCTTCATCATTCCCGGGACGTGCGCGCCATCCACGGCGGAAAGAATTCCTTTCGAACGCGCCAGCGCGCAAAGCTCCTTCGCCGGCAGCACCACGCCCGTCACCGTTGGAATGTGGCTGAAGAACACCACCCGCGTTCGCGGCGTAATCGCATCATTGAAAAGATTCAGCACCGCCGCCGCATTCGGCACTGGCTTCGGCAGCGTCACTTTTTTCACCACGATCCCGTAGCGCTTCGCTTTCAAATTCCACGGATGCTCGCCGCCCGGATGCTCCTGATCGGTCATCAACACTTCTTCGCCGGGCTTCATATCCAGCCCGTTGGCGATGTAGCTGTTGGCCTCCGTTGCGTTTCGCAGGAGCGCAAATTCATCGCGGTTGCAACCTACGAACGCCGCCACCGGATCGCGAAACTCGTTCCACGACGCGTACCCCCAGATCGGATAGTCCTCCGGATTGCTCTGCGCCATTTTTTCCGTTTCGTTGTAACCATCAAAAATCGCGCGCAGCACCGGCATCGGCGAGGAACCCACCGTCCCGTTGTTCAGATAGACCTCATCTCGCGGGATCAGGAATTGTTTGCGCAGCTCGCCCCAGTACGCTTCTTCGTCCGAACTATAGAGCGCTGCGTCCGGCAGCTTCGGCGCTTCTTGTTCGAACAGTGCGGGCCATTCGCGCGCCAGGCTCAACGCACCCGCTGTTCCGGCGAGGCCAGCGAACGACGACAAGAATCCACGGCGGTCCACCATCATGTCCTCCAACTTCTAGACTGCGCGAATTCTACGCGCGAACATGCGCCGCAACAACCCGCATTCGCCGCAGTAACCCTTGCAGCCGTGCGCCCGCCAGTTTATCGTTGCCCCGGACAATCTTGTTTCGAAAGGCCGGTACACATGCGATTTTCGAAGTGGTTTGTTGGGGTTGCTCTCACTCTTTCCATCGCTAGCTCGCTCCATCTAGCCGCACAAGAGAAGAGCTCCAAAAAGCCGGCGGCCACTGCGCCCGCTACGCCAGTGGATGGGGTGATGAACACCCTGTTTGCCACGCGTCGCTTCGAACAAACCGCGATTTCGCCCGACGGGAAGAAAATCGCCTGGGTCGAAACGCTCGTCGGCAAAGACGGCGCACCCGATGGCAACACCGCCATCTACGTAGCCGACCGCGAGTCCACCGTCGCCCCGAAGCGCATCACCGCCGCCGCTCCAAATCTTGCTCGTGCCGAAGGAAGTCTCGATTGGTCGCCGGACAGCAAGCAGCTTGCTTTTCTCTCCGACGCCATCAAACCCGGCCAGCTCCAGTTGTACGTGATCAGCGCCTCGGGCGGCCCCGCCAAAAAACTCACCAGCGTGAAAGGCCTTCTCGCCACGCCGCGTTGGTCGCCCGACGGCAAGACCATCGCCGTTCTCTTCACCGAAAACGCTATGCGCGCCGCGGGCCCGCTCGTTGCCGAAACGCCCGAGACCGGCGAAATCAAAGATGCTTTTTTCGAGCAACGCCTCGCCCTCGTCGACGTCGCCTCCGGCGAATTCCGTCAAATTTCTCCCGCGGACATGTACGTCTACGAATACGACTGGTCACCGGACAGCGTGCGCTTCGCCGTCATCGCCGCGCACGGCAATGGCGACAACAACTGGTACATCGCGCAACTCTACACACTCGACGCCGGTGTGCTCGGCCTCATGAAGTCCATCTACAAACCGCCGCAGCAAATCGCGAATCCGGCGTGGTCTCCGGACGGCAAGAAAATCGCCTTCATCGCCGGCCTTATGAGTGATGAACCGTCCGTCGGCGGCGACATCTACACGATTGGCGCAGCAGGCGGCGAAGCCACCAACGTCACGCCGGACATGAAAGCGACCGCAAACTGGCTTGCCTGGACTCCCGAAGCAAAAATCGTCTTCGGCGAATCCGTCGAAGGCGACGCCGCCGTCTCGACCGTCGATCCCGCCAGCGGTCGCATCGATTCCCTCTGTCGCGGCCAGGAACAAGTTTCCGCCGGCCTCTGGGGCACCAACGTCTCTCTCGCCCGCGATGGAAAAACCTCCGCCATCATCCGCAGCTCACTCAGCGATCCACCGGAGATCTGGGCCGGCCCCATTGGATATTGGCGGCAAGTCACCCAGCGCAACACCGCCGCAAAACCCGCCTGGGGCGAAGCTAAGAGCCTGCACTGGAAAAACGAAGGCCTCGACATTCAGGGCTGGCTCATTTATCCGCGCAACTTCGATCCCGCGAAAAAATATCCCATGATCGTGGAAGTCCACGGCGGCCCGGGCGCCGCGGTCCAGTCGAGCTGGCCGGATGCGGGAGACTTTGCGATCGCCCTTTCGGGCTCTGGCTATTTTGTATTCCAGCCCAACCCGCGCGGCAGTTTCGGCCAGGGCGAAGCCTTCACTCGCGCCAACGTCCGCGATTTCGGCTACGGCGATTTTCGCGACATCCTCGCCGGCGTGGAGGAAGCTCTCCGCGCTGCTCCCATCGATCCCAATCGCCTCGGCCTCACGGGCTGGAGCTACGGTGGCTTCATGACCATGTGGGGCGTCACGCAAACCAGCCGCTTCAAGGCCGCCATGGCCGGCGCGGGCATCGCCAACCTTCTGAGCTACTATGGCCAGAATAAAATTGATCAGTGGATGATTCCGTTTTTCGGCAAGTCCGTCTACGACGACCCCGAGGTCTACGCTAAAAGCTCACCCATCACTTTCATCAAAAAAGTGAAAACCCCCACGCTCGTCATCGTCGGCGACAGCGACGGCGAATGCCCCACCCCGCAATCCTACGAATTCTGGCACGCCCTGAAAACTCTGGGCGTCGAAACGCAGCTCGTCGTCTACGAACACGAGGGCCACCACTTCGCCACGCCCGCCGACCAGCGCGACCGCACCCGCCGCACCGTCGCCTGGTTCGACGCCCATCTTCGCTGAACCCGCCAGCATCTTTGACGTTGTGCTGGCGCTTCTGTGTAGGGTCGCGCTTCCGCGTCGTTTGCGTTCCGGTTTCCTACCGGAAAGCTTGACCTCTCTGCGGCTACCGCGGCGCTCGAATGGCGTCGTCCATATCGCTGTTGGCTTTCTTGCAGGAGTCGCGGTCGCCTTGGAAGCAACGCTCGAGGTCCTGAAAGTAATTTTGCAGAATGTCCTGGCGAGTTTTGCTCAGCCCCCGCGCACGCGCTTCGTTCAGGGCGGCCTTTGCTTTTTGCTCGAAATCTTTGTCCGGTTGCACGCCGAAATGCTGGATGGCGTTGAAGGTGCTCCAGTAGATCTTGTCCTGCCGCTCGCGCTCGCGCGTTACCGTCTCCTTCAACGGGTAAATCAACAGATAGTTAAGCCCCAAAAGGAAGAACAGCCCGGTGGTCCCAAAGATCAGGAGCCGCTTATACATGCGGCGGAGCCTATCGCATCCCCAAATTTCAATCCAGCTTATTCTCCTCTCCGGCAAGCCACGCACATCCGCGTCGCACAATTACGGCTAACCGCCGGCACGTACGCTCGTCTAGAATGTGGCCGCGAAGGAGACCCCGATGCGCAAAATTTTGTTCTTACTCTTGTTTGTTCCAGCAGTCTTGCCGGCGCAGACCGCTCAAGAGCCGACGCACCCCGCAAAGGCTGGCGTCTCCGGTCGATGGATAGTGAACACAGACTTTTTCGGCTCCACGATTTATTTCCGCATGGAACTGAAACAGGACAGCGAAAAACTGACCGGCAACTTTGATGGCGACAAGCTGGAGGGAACGTTCAAAGGCAACGCCATCTATTTTCTGGCCAAGGACGAGGAGGGCGGCACGGACGAAGGCAAAGGCACCGTGCAAGGTGCGACCATCACCGGGACGGTCGTGTTCACCCACCCGGACGACCCGCATCCAACGACGCACAAATTCACCGCGGAACTCCTTCCCTCGCGCAGTGCACGAGCACCGCAGCGGCATGAATTTATGCCCACGACTTTCTACCGCCAATTTTCAGCGGCAAATAAGCCAGTCCTGACGATCGCTCCTGGCGACACCGTTCACACCACAACCGTGGATGCAGGCGGCAAGGATGAAAAGGGCGTCACGCGCGTTCTGGGCGGAAATCCGGAGACGGGGCCTTTCTACTGAGACCGCAGCGCCGGGTGACACGCTGGTGGTGCACCTCACGCGCGTGCGGCTGAATCGCGACTGGGCCGAGAGCGATGACTTTCTCGTCGGCCGCGCCGTGGACAGCGACCTTGCCGTAAAGATGAAGGACGGCGGCAAGAACGTGCGCTGGCATCTCGACGCGCAACACGGTGTGGCCACTCCCGAAAAACCCGCGGAGCATCTGGCGCGATACGCGGTGCCGCTGCGGCCCATGCTGGGATGCGTCGCGGTTGCCCCAAACGTGGCGCAAGCGCCTCCGGGGACGGGCGACTCCGGGCGCTACGGCGGGAACATGGACTTCAACGAGATCGTCGAGGGCGCCACGGTCTATCTGCCGGTGAGCGTGCCGGGCGCGCTCTTATACGTGGGCGATGGCCACGCCCTCCAGGGCGACGGCGAGCTCAACGGCAATGCTCTGGAAACCTCCATGGATGTGGAGTTCACCGTGGATGTCCTTGCCGGCAAACGTATCTCGGGTCCACGCGTGGAGTCCGCCACCCACATCATGGCCATGGGGCTGAGCGGCTCGCTCGACGATGCTTTTCGCGCCGCCACCGCCGCCATGGCCCAGTGGCTCACCGACGACTACAAGTTGACTCCCTCCGAAATCGCCCAGGTCCTGGGCACCTCTTCCGAATACCGGGTCAGTGAGGTCGCCGACCGCAACGCCGGCATCGTCCTCAAGATCAACAAGGATCGCTTGCAACTATTGGCGCCCTCCGCAAAGTGATCCAGGCGTAGGGGCATGATAAATCGTGCCCATTCCGTTATGCCCATCACCCCATTGTCATTCCGACCGGAGCGGCCGGTTTTTTTTCCTCGCTCGCGAACGCGAGCGCCGACAGCACAGTGGAGGGATCTACTTCATCCAATTTCCAATTTCAAGTTTCCAAACTACCCTCTTATTTCGTAGTGATCAGCGTGCTCGTCGTAGCCACACACTGCCACGATCCATGAAGCTTTATCCAGGTGTCGACGAATCGTTCGCGGTGCACGTAGGGCTTGCCTTTCTCCGTCCCTTTGATTCGAAACACTCCGACGACTACAGCGACATCCCCGTACACTTGGACGTTGCTTTGCTCGGTGACGGCTTGCGATGGCTGGTAGTCTGGCGACTTGATGCTCGCCAGAAACTCGCTCTTGGAGGAAATACTTCCGTCGATGTCGATGGATACAAACGTATTTGCCAGCAGCATGTCCAGCGCCTTGGTGTCTTTTGCTTCCAGGGCGCGATTCCACGCATTTTCAAGGGCCATCACGCGCCCGCCTTCGTCGCTCATGCTGCTCTGCTGCGCCGCTGTTAAGCCGGCAACGAACAGGAGTATCACGACAGCTAGAAAACTTTTTCTCACGATTTTTTCTCCGAACGGACAGCCGAAATTCCCAACCGCACCATTATCTAGTGTAGAACAAGATTCTTCCTGGCTTCTTGTGGTGATGTTTGCGTCCCTTTTATCAAGACCTCATCGTCCGTGGGCGCAGGTTTTGCTACGTCGGTGAACTGAAGAGCATCCGGTGGTCCGTATTGCGTGTGTACAATCGCTTTCATAACGTGCCCATCACCACCGCTTCAGTCGGAGCGTAACGGCCTCATTGCTCTTTGTTCTCGCCCATCGATGGGGCGAAGCCGCAACGAGAGCGCCAACTCTGGCGGAACTTCTCGCGCTCTTCGGGTGTCATCCGCTCCCAGCGCTCGTCCATGCGCTCGTTTATGCGCCGCCGAATATTGGAGCGAGGAGAGACACGCATACCAAGGTCTCCGAACAGAATCCGGCAGAGAGCGAACAGTCCGATGGCCTGCCAGAAGGTAATTTGCCGCCAGCCGAACACCGCCGGCAGGTTCCAGTTCCACAAATGCATCACCACTTCGCCGCCGATCCAGATGAAAATCGCCATCGCCACGCCCGCCAGCGGGGCTATAAACAAGATCCTTTTCGTTTTCATGTTGTGCTCCTCATTTCTTCGTAAATTCGTCGTGAATGCTTTGCAATCGCTCGCGCAGATGCAGCACCGCGTAGCGTTTGCGCGAGAGCAGCGTATTCACACTCACGCCGGTTTCGGCGGCCATTTCCTTGAAGCTACGTCCTTCCAGCTCGTGCGCAACAAACGCCTCGCGCTGCTCCTCCGGCAACTCGTCGAGCGCAAATTCCAATTCATCAAGAAGAACGTTGCGGAAGTAGAGTGCTTCCGGCCCGGCGTCGGGCGATGGCAAGAGATCTTCGATCTGCAGCGTCTCCCCGTCTTCGTCCATAACCGCTGCGTCGCTGAAGGTCTCTGGCTTCTTCTTGCGGAAAAGGTCCGTGATGCGATTGCGCGCCACGCGAAAAAGCCAGCCGGTCACGTGCTCGATCGGCATCAGCAGGCGATTGGCTTCCACGAGTTCGTAGAAGACCTCCTGCACGATGTCCTCGGCGTCGGAGGGATCGGCCACACGCCGGCGAATGAAATTGCGCAGCCGGGATCGTTCTTCCGCGATGATCTCGGAGACTTGACGGTCTTGCTCGGTCATCCCCGTGATCCTCGGCCGCTCATCCATCCATTCCTGTAGACGAATGGCGGCCGCAAATATTGTAGAGATTTAAGTGGCTGAAACGGCGGGTCGGACAAATCAGATCGGCTCACGATAACGGCGCAGCCGCACCGCTGCGACCAGGAATGCCGGCGCTAATCCTCATGCCCATTCCGTCTGGCAATGAAGTCCCGTCTTCCACTGGTCCATCGGCGTTGTAAAGCGGTGCAAGATAGATCCCATGCCGTGCCGCAATTGTCTCAATCTCCTCGACCCGCTCCGGAGTGATGGACCCTCTTCCCTGAGAGAAGGGTTCGAACCGCCCCTCCAGAGCAAGAGCCATGCCTTCGAGTAGACATCCATGAACCACATCGGGGAACGGATGCCGATTCAGAACTCCATGAAAATCAGGCGTGAACTTCATTCCGCCTGTGATCTGTCCCAGACCTCCGAAGAAGACTCTGGCGTCAAGCATCTCCGCCCTTGGAGACAAGTTCTTCGGGTAGCCCGCATCGCAAACAATTGCGTCAGACGCAATCCGCCCCAACAGAAGCGAAGGGGACGCCAGACTCGCCGCGCAGATCACGACGTCGGCCTCTGCGGAGAATCGCTGGAGATCCGTCGCGATCTCCACGTGAACTCCATCGGCTTGCAACTCCGCCGCTAGCCTGCGTAATCGCTCCACGTTGCGTGCGCTCAGCAGCACGCGGCTCACGATAGGCGCCAAACAACGGGCGCACCCGGAACCCACATCTCCTGTTGCTCCCACGATGAGCAGCGTTGATCTGCGGAGGTTCCGGCCCTCCAGGGCGCACATGTTCTTGATGCCCTGAACGATGAAAGCAACTGTCAACGTATTGCCTGTCGTGAAGACCGTGTCGTGCCTTTGCGGAAGCTGATCGAAGTTGCCCTCGATCAGAATGGAGCTGAATCCGCCGAGACTCACGATCTTCGCTCCTGCCTTGATCGCGCAGGCCGCCGCCGCTCGAACGCGGGCGATGTTCTCGTGCACGTAGGCGGCTTCCAGACGGTCGGGAGGAATGAAGGAGTCAATGTAGAGGCCGCGCGCCTTCGCGGCCCCGCTCTTTGTACGGATGATCGATCCGACGTCAACATGGCAGACCACTCTGGGCGGAATCCATGGAAGGATGTCCTTGATCTCGTCGTCCGGCAGAGGCGTACGCTCCGGTCCGCGCAGGACAGCAAGTACGTCCGCAGCCGCTCGCCAACTCTCCGGATGCCCGATCAGAGCGAAATCGACCTCGCTCGTTCGCTCTCTCCTGGCTACACTGATCACTGCGTCACCCATGCAAGTGTGACCTCCCCGGGTATCCCCAGCATGTCCAGCGTTTTCAGATACTGTTGCAGCGACGCTCCGCGAAGCTCGGCTGCCGACAAGCTGACCTCGAACAGTGCTGGCTTCACACAGCTGGCGTGGCACACTTCGCAATGGCCGTCCTTGCATTCCTTCGCCAGCATCTGCGCGAGGGTGGTCATCACATCCAGATGCAGCCGGTAGACCTTGTCGTCGAAGCGCTGCGCGTCTCGGGCTCGCTCCGCCCTGAGAATCGACATGGCGTGATCGACGTGCTCTCCTTCCTCGGCTGCGATGCGGGCAAAGGTCTCGCCCAGACTCCCCGGTCCCACCTTTCCGACGCGGGAATAGCTTGCGACGGCGAAGGATTCCAGCATGATTTCCTGGACGATCAGGCAGCCGATACAGTCCCGCTCGGTGATGCAGCGCAGGAAGGCGTCGCGGAGCCGCTTCCAATGTTTTGCGTCGACGTTATTGCAGACCTCCACTCCAATCTTGCGGCCCTCGGCAGCGAACGTAGCGGCATGGCGCCGTTCACACTCCGAATGCTCCAAGGCATCGGCTACTTCCGCAGGATCGTCACAAATCTCCGCCAAGGAGGTGTAGTTCATGGCGGCAAGTACTTCGCCGGTCATCGCCTGTGCCAGGATGTCCTGCCAAATCGGGGCACTGGTTAAGAGAGAAGTACATTCCATCGGTGAGCAATTAACATCAATAAGTGGTTCCATGTTTCCTCCTGAACAGATAATTAAACTTTACGGCTGTGTTCCAACGCGTTTTCTATTACGCGAAGCGCTGAATAAAGATTGCTTGTGCACCGGCTTTCATGCTGCGCTGGCCTGCTCCTCCCAACGTTCTCTTTTTGCCGCGAGGGCTCATCGAGTTGCTTGCGCGGCGACTCCCTTGGACTACCGGGGCTGGCCCCGTCGCAGACTCCACAGTCCGCGCGCCGAGAGGATGAAGGTGAAGCCCCCGAGCGCGCCGAGCGCCCAGAGTGTCCATACGAAGAAGAAGCCGCCGGTGGACTTGGCGATCTCGCCGTAATGTGCCCCCCTCATGTGGATGACGGGCATGCCTGCCGCGAACAACCCGACGAGCAGCATGATGACGTACCCCGATCGCCGTTCGGTGAGCACCAGCGTCCCGTACAGCAACAACACGAGAACGGCCAACGCAATGTTTGAGGGCTCGGCCTTCGATATCCCGCGGACGATGTCGTCCGTAACGTGAAGCGTCAGCAAGAGGATCGAGAGCAGGGACGCGATGGTTAAAATGCTGTTGTGTTTCATCGGATATTCTCCTTGTTAGACTTTTGTGTGCCTCTCAGTGAGGCACATGGTCGGTTGACAGTGCTGGGCTGGCCTGCTCCCTCCATCGTTGTTCCGGCCTTGAGACGCGGCGACGTTTCTGCAATTCGTTCCATCATTTCAGTTGTGCTCCTATTCGTTTTTTCTTACACCAGGGACTGAATCAAGCGAGCATCGAATCAGATTGGTTCGCGGTACCGCCGTAGCCGCACTGCTGTGGCGAGGAATATCGCGGCGACTGCCAGCCCTACCCACAGACCCGACGTGCTGAAAAATTGCGCCGGAGTGAGCGCTGAAATCATTTCCATCACGTTTCCGCTCCGCGCTGTGGTGGTGGAAGGCTCCGGCCCGGTCAAGCGGTACTGCAACATGCCGAGGAAATGCGAAGTTCTGAACGCAATCTTCTCGACTCCCCAGATCACGAACGGAGGCAGGAACGCCCATATAAACGGCGCGCGCGGCGCCCAAGCTGAAACCAGCAGCAACCAGCCGTAGAGGGGCGCGTACCAGAGGCCATGAACGGTCAAAATGTGGTACAGGATCATCAGTGACATGTGGAAGAACGACATCCGTGCCCCGAGCGTCCCGACACTCAGGCCGCTGCCCAGTTGGAATGCGCTGCTCAGCAGCAGCATGACGAACTGCGTGACAACAGCGATGGCGAAGCTGAGCAGCGGCAGAATGATCAGGGGAATGGCAAACTTCGAGAGTACGGTGGTGAGGTCGGAAACCGGCAACGACTTCCAGAATAGGATGCTGCGATCGCGCCGCTCTCCGTACAGCGCGTCGAGAGAGTAGAAAATCCCCAGGACAGAAGCCGTTCCCATGATCAGACCCGCCGCTAATTCGTACGGCATGTCGAGCGGCTCGTGCCGATGCGCCGGGCTGACCATCAGCGCAATCAAGAAGCCGAGCAGAGAAACGGCGGCGACGGCTAACGGCGCGATATAGATCGAAGGGTACTCCCACAATTCGCGCCGCATCGACCAGTACATGCGCCGAGTCCACGGAATCATCGCGGGCGCGGTTGCTTGCGATTCGAAAGGCAACCCGGGCACGGTGTTTGATGGAGTACTCATCGAGTCGCTCCTTGCGCCACGGCGCTTTGATCGCTTAGCACGGCTACAAACAAGTCGGCGATGCTCGGCGTTCGCACGTCGCCAAGCGCGGCGAGCTGCTGGCGGTCGACGCGATCGAACAGCAGGATGCTCCGCCCGAACACTTGACGCTCGTGAATCGGCTTCAGCGCCCTCGCTGCGGCGATCTGCTCGGGATTCACCATCACTTCCGTATAGCGCGATTCGAATTCTTGCATGCTGCAATCGAATACGATTCGGCCGTGGTTGATGAACATGACATCGGTCAGGACGTCCTGGACCTCTTCCACCTGATGTGTGGTCACCACGATGGTGCGGCTGCGATCGAAGTAGTCGTTTAGAAGGGAATCGTAGAACTGCTTGCGATACAGGATGTCCAGACCAAGCGTCGGCTCGTCCAGCACCAGCAATTTCGCGTCAATGGCCATGACCAGGGCGAGATGCAGTTGCGCCACCATGCCCTTCGACAATTCCCGGACCTTATTGGCGCTACGGATGTTTGTCTTCGCAAGAAAACCTTCCGCCTTCGCGCGATCGAATCGCGGATGCACGCCCGCGAAGTAGTCGAGAGCCTGCCAAACTCGCATCCAGCGTGGAAGCACGGCGACATCGGCAATGAAGCAGGCATCGCGCATGAGCTGATCGCGCTCGGTCCAGGGGTCGCGTCCGAGCACCTTCAGTTCTCCCTGATAGGGGGTAAGTCCGAGAATCGCGTTAAGCGCGGTGGTTTTGCCTGCGCCGTTGGGACCGATGAGTCCGAGAATCCGGCCCTCTTCCACCCGCAAATTGATGCCATCCACCGCGATCGTGGTGCCGAAGGCCTTGCGGAGGCCGCGTGCTTCTATGCATGCCATGTGTTCAGCCCTCCTTCTTGGGGGGATTCGACTCGGCCGTTTTCGACTCTTTGTCATCCGAAGACGGCCTGCTGTTTGCCCCGTCCAGCAGTTCTTCTGCCTTCAGCCCGAGCCGTTGGATGGTTGCGTGGACCCTGGGCCATTCTTCGCCAAGAAACTTCTGCCGTTCGCCCTGCAGCAACAAACTGCGTGCGCCGGCATTGATGAACATGCCGAGGCCTCGTCTGGTTTCGACCAGCCCCTCGTCCACCAGCTGCTGATACCCCTTCAGGACCGTAAGCGGATTGACCCGGTATTCTGCCGCCACATTGCGCACCGAAGGCAGCGGATCCCCTTCTTTCAGGACTCCGTCCAGGATCATCGCGACCACTCGGTCGCGAACCTGGCGGTAGATCGGCTGACTGTCGTTCCACTCACGGTCCATCAGGTTTTCCAGTTCGCTCCTGGCCACATACACTCGGCCTCCTATTTTGTGCGTTGCAAGTCGAAGGACGCGTGGATCGGCTTGTCCCCCGGCGTCATGTAGGTCCAGTCCTCGGTATGATGGTTGGCGTCGATAATGGTGAACACCGCGTGGTACATGTGTCCGTACTTATTGCTGCCGGAAAGATCGGCAAATTCGAATTCCAGCGTCTTTCCGTCCGGTGATATTTTTCCGGTCATGCGCGGCCGGTTTCCCGCGTCGCAATAGTGGACTAGCGTGAGCCGGTCCGCGTCGACGTACAGCATCGTGACGGGATGGTCGTACTTTGCCGCGTCCAGCGGCGTTCCCGCTTCCTGAAACTCGTGCACCAGGACGTTTCCCCGCGAGGTCACGCGCATCGAGACGTGCAGCGGCTTAATGTCCACCTTCGCCTCTACCGGCATGTCGGTCTTCACGGGGCCTTCCCAATCCCCCGCGAGGGTTTTCAGGGTGTCGAAGGAAGTTTGCGCTTCGGATTTTGGCGCGGGAGTCTTGGTCGCTTCCATCTTGTGCGCGTCGGACTGCGCGAAGGCCATGGCGGGGAGCGACATCAGAACAACTGACAACATATAACGATGGGACTTCATGTTTCATTCTCCTTAAGCTTCTGTACTTTCGGGTCAGCGTTTGCCCTCGCGTCTTCACGGCCTTGGGCCTGGATGTATGTTATCGTTCGGTCGGGAAGTCAAAATGGAAATCCCGGTTTTATCCTGTCAATGGATGGACTGAGACGAATGCAGGGTGCACGGGGTGCTACACGAAACAGATGGGAGCAAAATGAAGATCGAAATCGTTCACTGTCCGACGTGACAGAACAACAAGGTCAAGGTCGCGAGTCTCGCGACCCTCATCAAGAAGCGCCTGGACATTGACGCTGTCATTACACCTGGTAAGGCCGGTCAGTTCGAGGTGCTCGCGGACGGCCAGAGGATTGCCGAGCGCGGTGGGAACTGGTTCACACGAAGCTTTGGCGCCGGTTATCCCGATCTCGATAGCGTGGTCGAACAGCTTGAGAAACACCATCGTCCCCAGGGATAAAGAACAGCTTCACCATTCTTGATGTACAGGTCGATGGGACATCGCAGGGTGCCCCTCATTATTCTTCTAGGATTGTCCCCCAAGCGTTTTTCGCGGTCGCAGGAAATAGAGCACGGCGGCCAGTGCCAACCTGATTAGCGACCGACCCCAGATCAGGTAGCCGGGATAGAGTCGGCGAATGTCCAGCGTGTAGAGCGACAGCAAGGGTGTTATGGCCAGGATGCAAAGGCCCACAATGAGCCCATTCACGATAGCCAAGTTGCGAACCGGGTCGCGGAATGCAAAAAAGAACAACACACTGAATATGATAGCTACTCCGCCCAATTCCCTCATCATGAAGAGCAACAAGGTGGAGACTTCAGTCTCGGGAGGGTAGAGAAGCAAGCGCATGACGAGCGGCTTGCCACTGAAGACCAGCAGCAGACCTGCCGCTGCGGCGAACACAGAAACAATACCTAATATGATTCGCAAAGCCCGATAGGGAGGATTCGACATGGAATTCGGCCTCCTTTGCAAATTCCTATAGTGCAAATCGTTTTTACCTGAGTGCTGGACCAGGGACTTGGCTTACCGGCGAAAATATCAAAGGCTAAAACCGCCACGCCGGCGGCTTGATATTCCTTGCGCGCAAATAAACTTCGGCCTGTCCGCGATGATGCGCCATATGCGTAAACGTATACCATAGCGCTTCGCTCGCGAGAACCGGCCGGCCTTGGAATTTGTATACCTCCTTGTTCCATTGCTCCGCCGTCATGGCATCAAGCTCCTTGGCGCACTTGTCAAAAGAAAGAGTGAGAAGCTTGATGGCCGTCTGCTTATCCGTCTCGGGGGTGGTTCGTTGCTCGAGGACGGCATTGATGGCGGGTGGTGCCTTGGTTCCGGTGGCGCTCGCACAGCTATCCGAGTTCTGGGCCGCAATGTGGACCATAAGCTGGCCGAAGCTCAACTCTTCCGGGTTGGGCTTGAAATCGTAGCTTTCGGCGGGCATGGCTTCGGCCACGGCCAGGGTGAACTCCTTCGCGACTAGCCAGTGCTTCACGAACATGGCCTTGAAATCGCTCTCCGCAGCCGCTACCGGCAGCGTGACCAGAACAGCAGCTAGAAGTAGAAGCGTCAAGGTTCGCATGACAATCTCTCCTTGCGGGTTGCGGCCCCGGCAAATCCTTTCGCCTTAGGGAATGGGCGCTAACGAACTCTTTGGTGGGAACTGCCCGTCGATGAGGCGAATCGGCGCGGATTCTCGCCGCTTCTGGCGCCGAAGTCAAGAGCCGCGTGCCGCACC
>WNFT01000637.1_pt1 | contig 31269 bp, 33 predicted proteins | sample 5400191 | NCBI WGS metagenome assembly WNFT01 (sample SAMN13153359, study PRJNA577476) | soil metagenome | isolation source: 80 cm saprolite under Madrone tree | place: USA:California | collected 2016-06-14 | reverse complement strand
GCTTGAGCACGCGGAACGCCTCCGCGAGCACCCGGTCCTTGTCGGCCGAGAGATTGATCACGCAGTTGGAGATGATGACGTCCACCGAGCTCGACGGGAGCGGGATCTGCTCGATCTCGCCCTTGAGGAACTCCACGTTGGTGGCCCCCGCCTTGCGCTGGTTCTCGCGGGCGAGGGCTAGCATCTCGTCGGTCATGTCGAGCCCATAGGCCCGGCCGGTCGGGCCCACCCGCTTCGCGGACAGGAGGACGTCGATGCCGCCTCCGGAGCCCAGATCGAGCACCGTCTCGCCGGGCGCGAGCTCGGCGAGCGCGGTGGGGTTGCCGCAGCCGAGCGACGCGGCCCGGGCCTCGACCGGTAGCTCGGCGGTCTCCCCCTCGGCGTAGATCCGCGACGTGATGGGGTCGCAGTCGCCCCGCGCGGAGGCGGTGCCGCCGCACGAGCCCTCGCCCGCGGTCACGCGGAGCGCGGCCCGCGCGTACTTGTCCCGTACGATGTCCTTGAGGTCCTGGTCCGCCATCGCTCTCCTCCTTCGGGTGGCCGCGCTCAGGACGCGCAGCAGGCGTTGCCCTTGGCCATCGGGAAGCTCACGCTCCCGGTCTTGGGCGCGTCCTCGTCCCCTTCGAGGTCGTAGTTCAGGTGATAGACCTCCCACTCCACTCCGTCCGGATCGCGGACCCAGAACTTGTCCTGGTTGGCGTGGCAGCAGTTGACCCCCATCTCCTCGCGCACCGGCAGCCCGGCCGCCTTGACGCGCGCCAGGTGGGCCATGACGGTGTCCACCGCGTCCACCTGGACCCCGACGTGGTTCACGGTACCCTCGCTCGCGGACCCGCCGCCGGAGAGGGCGAGGTTGACCGGCGCCCAGTCGGGCAGGAACTTCGCGTAGCCGGGCTTGACCTTGACCGGGCCCGCGCCGAGGAACTTCTCGTAGAACTCGCGGCTCTTGGCCAGGTCGGACACGTGCATGTGCAGATGGACCTTCGCATTGGTGGGGGCGCTCATGGGTATTCTCCTCGTCAGCAGCAGGCGGTGAGCAGGCGCACCAGCGCCGTCACCTGGTCCCGCTTCACGGAATAGTAGATGTACCGCTCTTCCTTCCGGCTCTCGACCAGTCCGGCGCGCCGCAGCTGGTCGAGGTGGTGCGACAGCGTGGGGCCGGGGATCTCGACCTCTTCCTGGATCTCCCCGACCGACATCTCCTTGCCCGCCCGCACCAGGAAGAAGAACACCTGCAGCCGGGTGAGGTGGGCGAGAGCCTTGAACGCCTCCACGTGCTCCGGGGCGGCCTCGAGCTGGGCGACCGGCACCCGCGCTATGCTTTTCATACTTTGAAATATACGAAACTACGGAAACGATGTCAAGTCCGATCCCGGGTCCGACCGGCGCTCAGTCGATCGTCTCATCGTGCGTGTCGATCAGCATCGTCGCCCCCGACTCCACCGCCCGTAGGTATTGCCGGTGCCGGAGCACGCCGGCGCTCGGCCGGGTCTCGCGCCAGAGCACCGCGAAGACCCCGCCCTCGAGCGGGACGAGGCGAGGGAGGACCGCGGTCGCGTCCTTCTCGCGGGCCGCCTGGTCGTAGAGGCCCTCGGTCCGCCGTCGCAGCTCGGCGGTGGGCTCCAGGTTCCGGACGCTCCACGCCGCGGGAGGCCCCGCCATCGTCAGCTCGGCCGACACGGTGGTGCCGAGCACGAGGAGGCGGTCGCCCTCGTGAACGATGCCGCCGCCGCCCCAGCTCGGATGGGTCTCGTCCAGGGTGAACGATCGCACCAGCCGGGGCGCCCGGGGATCGGCGAAGGAATAGATCTCGATCGCGTTCCAGAGCTGCGCCACGACGTAGTCGCCCCGACGGGTCAGCTGGTGGAGCGCCGCGCTCTTCGTCAGGCAAACCGAGCCGGCCGCCGTCGGGGTGCCTCTCGCGTCGAGCACGATGGCCCGGAGGGCGTGACAGGCGTCGCGNNNCGGGACTCGACGATGGCCATCCGTCCGAGCGCGCAGACCTGGGCCGCGTCCGCCACGCTCCCGGCCAGCCACAACGCGGAGGCGCACAGCACGCCGGCGGCGCGTCGTCCCCGGAGCCGGGACGCGGCGATCGATCGCAGGGCTCTCATGCTGGCCCGCGCAGTCTCTCACGGGCCGCCGCATCTCCGGGCAGAATGCATATACATGTATAATCCGGGGGCGATGACCTACGCGGAGCGGCTGGTCGGCGGCCGGGTGCACTACGCCTGGATCGTCGCGGGCGTCACCTTCCTGATCCTCCTGAGCGCGGCGGCCATCCGGGCCATGCCCGGCGTGCTCATCGTGCCCCTCGAGCAGACCTTCGGCTGGAGCCGGGCGACCGTCTCGTTCGCGGTCTCGGTCAACCTCCTGCTCTACGGCCTCTGCGGCCCGTTCGCCGCGTCGCTGATGGAGCGCTTCGGGGTGCGGCGCATAACGCTCCTGTCCCTCTGCGCGGTGACGGTCGGCGTGGCGCTCACCACCGTGATGCGGTCGCCCTGGCAGCTCGTCCTCCTGTGGGGCGTGGTCGTCGGGATCGGGACCGGCGCGATGGCGCTGGTGCTGGCCGCCACCATCGCGAATCGCTGGTTCGTGGCCCGGCGCGGTCTCGTCATCGGCATCCTCACCGCGAGCACCGCCACCGGCCAGCTGCTCTTCCTCCCGCTCCTGGCCGCGGTGGTGCAGCACACCGGCTGGCGCGCGGCCGCCCTCGTGGTGACCGGGGTGGCCCTGCTCCTGATGCCGATCGTGCTGATCTTCATGCGCGACCGGCCCCGCGATCTCGGGCTCCGCGCCTTCGGCGACACGCCGGACGCGGCGAGCCCGGCCCGCCCGGCGCCGAGGCCCGCCGGCGCGCTCGCCGCCCTCGTCGAGGGATCGCGCTCGCGGGACTTCTGGCTGCTGGCGGGCAGCTTCTTCATCTGCGGCCTCAGCACCAACGGGCTGATCGGCACCCACCTGATCCCGGCCTCGATGGACCACGGGATCCCCGCGGTGACCGCGGCGGGCCTGCTGGCCGCGATGGGCGTCTTCGATCTCATCGGCACCACGGTCTCCGGCTGGCTCTCGGATCGCTGGGACAACCGGTGGCTCCTCTTCGGCTACTACGGCCTCCGCGGGCTCTCGCTCATGGTGCTGCCCTACGCGTACGGGTCGGAGTACTTCGGCCTCACCCTCTTCGCGGTGTTCTACGGGCTCGACTGGGTCGCGACGGTTCCCCCGACGGTCCGCCTGACCGAGACGCTGTTCGGCAAGCACCGGGTCGGCATCATGTACGGGTGGATCGCGGTCGCGCACCAGATGGGCGCCGCCACCGCGGCCTTCGGCGCCGGAGTCCTGCGCACCTGGTTCGGCTCCTACCAGGTGGCCTTCACCGGCGCCGGGTTCGTCTGCCTCATCGCCGCCCTGATGGTCCTGGCGATCGGGCACGGGCAGATCGTCACCGGGCTGCGCGGGCGGCCGGTGGAGATCTCGGGCGCGGTCGAAGGCTAGCGCCGGCCCGACGCGGACGACCGCAGCGCCGCGCGGGCCAGCCGGAACAGCTCCACGTTCCACCGCGTCCGCCCCGCGATCGCCAGATCGGCCATGATCTCCCCCACCACGCTGCAGAACTTGAACCCGTGGCCGGAGAACCCGGCCGCGATCGAGACCTCCGCGGCGTCGGGGTGGACGTCCAGGATGAAGTGCTCGTCCGGCGTGTTGGTGAACATGCACGTCGCCATCGAGAGCGTCGGCCCGTCCGCATCCGGGAAGTAGCGCCGGATCCCCTCGCGCACCACCGCCTCGTCGCGCGCGTCGCAGGCGCGGTCGATCGAGTCGGGATCGACCTGCTGCTCGCGGTGGTGGTACTTGCCGATCTTGAAGCCGGGGATCCCGTGGATGGGGAATCCGTAGAATCGTCCCTCGGGGGCCTCCATGTTGAACACGGGGAAGGCCCCGACCCGGAAGCGCTCCGGACGGCGCGGCTGCGTCCACAGCATGACCTGGCGCTCGGGCTTCGCCACCCCCGCCAGCGTGCCCTCAAGCTTCCCGCTCCAGGCGCCCGCGGTCAGGACGAGCCGCTCCGCCTCGTAGCTCCCCCGGTCCGTCCGCACCCGGACGCCCCCGCGGCCCACCTTCCAGTCGAGCACCCTCTCGCGCCCGTGGATCTCCGCGCCGTGGGCGAGCGCGGCGTTGGCGTGCGCCACCACGCTCCGCTCCGCCATCACGAATCCCGCGTCGGCCTGGTACACGGAGAGCATGCCGCGCGCCAGCCGGTAGCCGGGAAACCGGCGCCCGACCGCGGCCGCGCTCAGCAGCTCGTGGGGGATCCCGTGCTCGTGACACGAGCGCACGGAGCCAGCGACCAGCGTGCCGTCCTCGGGGCCCACGTCGAGCCCGCCGGTGACGACGAGGAGCCGCTCGCCGGCGGAGTTCTCCAGCTCGCGCCACAGCTCGTAGGCCCGCCGCAGCAGCGGCACGTAGCTCGGATGCTCCGCGTAGGCGAGCCGGATGATCCGGTTGACGCCGTGGGAGGAGCCGAGCTGGTGGGGAACGTCGAACCGCTCGAGCCCGAGGACCTTCTTCTTCCGGCGGGCCAGGTGGTAGGCCGTCGCGCTGCCCATCCCCCCGACGCCGATCACGATCACGTCGTACGCCACCGGCTCGCCTCCTCTCGCGCTCGCGCGCCGCTCGTCACGCGCTACCCGGGCCGGCGCCCGGTCATCCGCGTGAGCACGTCGGCCACGAACTCGTGGACGGCCACGTCGCGCGCGCCCGCGCGCTCGAAGTAGGCCCGGCACTCCGCCACCGAGTGGGCGACTCCGGTGCTGCCCCAGAGCGCCTCGGCTAAGCCCCAGAGGGCGGGATCGCGAGGCCCGGCGCGCCCGACGTCGAGCATCTCGCCGATCAGGTGCATCTCTCCGCCCGGCGTGAGCGCCGCGAAGGCGCGCGTGATCACGGTCTGGATGATCTCTCGGCTGTACTGCGGCAGGTTGCTCGCCATGATGACGACGTCGGCGCCGGCCGGCAGCGGGTCCCGGGTGAAGTCGCCCGCCTGGGCGGTGACCCGGTCGGCCAGCCCGTGGGAGGCGATGAACTCGCGCGTCACCTCCACGACCGGCGGCAGGTCGAAGACGGTGGCGCGCAGCTCCGGGTGCTGCTGCGCGGCCACGATGCAGTAGCAGCCGGAGCCGCCGCCCAGGTCGAGGATCTGCCGACGGCCGGCGAGGTCGACCTGGCGCGCGAAGCGGCGGGCCGCGCCCATGCCGATCGAGTAGGTCGCCTCGTGGTACTTGCGCGCCTGCTCCACCGTGAAGCCGTGGGCGTACTTGCCGAGCACGACCGCGTCGCGACGGCCGAGGTGCCCGGCGAGCCGTCCCCACTCGTTCCAGTCCGGCTTGCTGAAGAGCATCCACGGCCCGGCGTAGGTCGGCTCGCCCTCGACCAGGAAGCGGGCCACGTCGGGCGCGTTGTGCAGGCGATCGCCCTCGCGCACGAGCAGGCCGAGGGCCACGCACGCGGTGACCAGCCGCTCCGCGTTGGTCGGCGTGAGGTCGAGTGCCTGGGCGACCGCGGCCTCGGTGTCGGCCCCGCACGCGACCCGAGTGAAGAGGCCCAGCTCGATCGCGGCCATGAGGGCGGCAGCGTCGCGGTAGGAATGCGCCAGGCGCTGCAGGCGCGAGGTATCCAGTCGGGGCACGGGCACGTTCAAGGGGGCGGCGGTCCTCGGCGGCGGCATTATGGCACGCCCGCGCGGGCTCGCGGCAGGGAGCGCGTGGAGCAGGAGTGCCCTGGATCGTGGGGGACTGCGAGACAATGTCTCCGGAGGCCACTGACACATGTCGGGAATCGACCGCCGACGGTTCTTCAACCTGGTCGGCCGGAATGGTGGTGCGGCCGCGCTGTACAGCACCCTGGGCGCGATGGGGATCGTCGCTCCCCCGATCCCCTACCGCGGGCCGACTCGCCTGCCGAAGGATTCCGGTCGAGGCATCCGGATCGCCGTGCTCGGGGCCGGCATCGCCGGGATGTCGGCCGCCTACGAGCTCCAGAGAGCCGGCTACGAGTGCACCGTCCTCGAAGCGCGTGACCGGCCGGGAGGCCGCATCTGGACGATCCGCTCGGGGGACACGATCACGGAGACGGATTCGAGCCAGCGGGTGGAGTGGGATCGGCAGCCCGACCTCTACTTGAACGCGGGCCCGGCGCGCATCTCGCAGCACCATCAGGCGATGCTCTCCTACTGCCGAGAGCTCCGCGTGCCGCTGGAGGTGCTCGTCAACGACAATCGGGCGGCCCTGCTCCAGGACGACGCCGCGTTCGGCGGAGAGCCCCAGGTCGCACGCCGCGTCCTCGCCGATACGCGGGGCGGGATCGCGGCGCTGGCGGCCGGCGGGCTCACGCCCGGGGCGCGCCAGTCCCGGCCCGATCGTGAGCTCCGGACCCTGCTGCAGAGCTTCGGAGCCCTCGGGGACGACCTGCGCTACGCCGGTTCCGTCCGGGCCGGCTTCGCGGAGCCCCCGGGCCTGACTCCGGCGCAGCCCGGCCGTCGTTATCCGGCGCTCCCGCTCGCGGAGATCGCCCGGGCCGGCTCATGGCCGTCGGCGATGGCCTCCGCTGAGACGTGGGATCAGGCGGGCACCATGCTGCAGCCGGTCGGCGGGATGGATGCGATCGCCCGCGCCTTCGCGCGGGCTCTGGGCGCGACGATCCGGTACCAGGCGGAAGTGGTCGGGATCCGTCGCGTCGGCGAGCGCGCCCGGGTGTCCTGGCGGGATCGGAAGCTGGGCTCGGGTCACGCCCTCGACGCGGACTTCGTCATCTGCACCATTCCCCTGCCGGTGCTCAGGAGCATCGAGTCCGACTTCCCGAGCCTCCTGAAGCGGGCCATCGACGCGGGCGCCCTCGCTTACATCCCGGCGGTCAAGGTGGCGTTCCAGGCCAATCGACGCTGGTGGGAAACCGACCAGCAGATCTACGGGGGGATTAGCTGGACCAGTCGCGACATCACCCAGATGTGGTATCCCTCGGCCGGGCTCAACGGGGACAAGGGGATCCTGCTCGGGGCCTACATCTGGACGACATCGATCGGCAGGCGGTTCGCCGCGATGAGCCCGGCGCAGCGACTCGCGGCCGCGATCGCCGACGGTGAGCGGCTGCACCCCGGCTACGCGGGCCTGGTAGACAAGGGCGTGTCCATCGCCTGGTCGAAGATCCCGTTCACGGGCGGCGGCTGGGTGGACTGGGGAAATGCGGCCTGGCGCGCCGCTTATCCCGCTCTGCTGAATGGCCACGGCGCGGTGCACTTCGCGGGAGAGCACATGAGCTACATGAACAGCTGGCAGGAGGGCGCGGTGCGCTCCGCTCACGACATCGTCGAGCGAATCGCAGCGCGGGGGCGTGACCGGGCCCGCTGAGGGCCGATCCGCCGCGCGGCGACCGCCTCAGCTCGCGGCCTGGGCCGGGCCCTTTCCCACCGGCGGCGTCATGCCGGCCGGCGCCTCCCGCATCGCGACCGGCCTCCTCACGGTGGCGGACCGAGCGGCCGCCAGCACCGCGACCAGGGCCTGACGGCCGTCATGGAGCGTTGCCTCCATGGGCGTTCCCGTCCGGATGCTCCGCGCAAACTGCCGCCACTGATCGCAGTACGAGACTCGATAGTTCCCGGCCCGGTGCATGCGTGGAAGGGCGCGAGGCAGCTCCCTCAAGAAGTGGCCCATGCGTCCGAGCCGGGCCGGCAGGCTGCTGGGCATCGTCTCGGTCGGATAGTACTCGAGGCCCTCGAAGCGGATCAGCGAGACCCGCAGGCGCCCGGCCTTGCCGCAGATCTCGAACTCCAGGTCGTGGTTCGCGCGCTCGGAGAACACCGCCGACACCAGCACCCCGTTGCTCATGTGCCCGGAGACGACCGCGGCCTCGTCCTCCCACCGGCCGTCGACGGTCGTCGCGAACAGCTCCGCGATCTCGGCGCCGAGCAGATAGCGCCAGAGGTCGAAGTGGTCGCTCGCGACCTCGACGAGAGCCCCGCCGCCCTGCGCGCGATGGCGCCGCCACTCCGGCAGCGTGTCGTCGGCGCGGGGGCTGTTCCAGGTCGCGCGGATGGTCTGGATCGTCCCCAGGTCCCCGCGGTCGACGATCTCCTTGGCCTGGCGGACGAGACGGTGCCAGCGCATGTGGAATCCAACCGTCACCTGCCGCCCGGAGGCGCGGGCCCTCGCGATCAGCCGATCGCAGTCGGGGAGGGAGAGGCCGACCGGCGCCTCGATCCACACGTGCTTGTCCGCCTCGAGCGCGGCGAGCGCCGCCGCAACCTGCAGCCGCGGCGGCAGGCACACCGCGACGACGTCGATCTCGCGGTCGGCGAGGAGCGAGGCGGCGTCTCGATGCACGCGGCGGATCCCGTACCGGGCCTCGACCGACCGGAGCCGCTCGGGATCGACGTCGGCCACCGCCACGACCTCGAGCTCCCGCACCTCGCGGACCGCGGGCAGATGCTTTTCGGCCCCGACCTCGCCACATCCGATGAAGCCAAGCCTGAGTGGACGCTCCATTCCCCTACTTTAGGGGGGGTCGAATTTTTTGGAGCCAACTATTTGCGCTAGAGCCCGGACTCCCGCCAATCGGGGGCGGGCTCCGGCGGATCGCATCCGAGGCCGGCCGCCTTGACGCCCTCGATGGCGCAGAACTCGTCGCGGTCGGACGTGTCGCCGCTGATGCCGACCGCCCCGATGGCCCGGCCGTCGCGGTCCAGGATGAGGACGCCGCCGGGGACGGGAATGAACTGCCCCTGCGAGGCGGTGGCCACCGCGCTCTGGAACGCGGGGCGATTCTGCAGCCGGTCCCGGATCGTGCGCGACGGGATGCCCATCCCGAGCGCCCCGAGGGCCTTGCCCTGGGCGATCCGGACGCGGAGCGTGCCGCACCCGTCGCCACGCTGAAGCGTCACGATCTGCCCCCCTCCGTCCACGACCACGACCGCCAGCGGGAGCATCTTCTCGTGCCGGCCGGCCGCGATGGCGTGGGTGGCGATGGTGGTGGCCTGCTCCAGGGTGAGGGTGGAGACGACGTGGCGAAGGGCCATGGCTGATCGCTCCTTTCTGGGTGGACGGGCGCGTCTCGGTGGACGGGCGCGCTGCCGCGCCGGCTCGCGGGCCGCGGGCGCGGCAGGTCCGCTCTTTTCGCGAGCACGTTGCGTAGAATGCGCGATGGGAGCAGCCTTAGGCAAGCATGGAAATGAGCATTCTGAAGCGCGTGATCGTGGGCGCTCCCATGCCCCTCGCCCAGGCGCGGCACGAGCGACTCTCCAAGACCGTCGCTCTCGCGGTGTTCTCCTCCGACGCGATGTCGTCGGTCGCGTACGCGACGGAAGAGATCCTCCTGATCCTGGTCCTCGCCGGCACCGCGGCGATCCACCTCACGGTGCCGATCGCGCTCGCGATCGCGGCGCTCCTGGTGGTGGTGAGCGTGTCGTACCAGCAGACCATCCACGCCTACCCGAGCGGCGGCGGCTCCTACATCGTGGCCCGCGCCAACCTCGGACCGACCGCGGGCCTGGTGGCGGCGGGCGCGCTGCTGATCGACTACGTCCTGACCGTGTCGGTGTCGGTGGCGGCGGGAGTGGCCGCGCTCACCTCCGCGGTGCCGTGGCTCCTGACCCACCGCGTGCTGCTGGGCGTCGTGTTCACCGCGGCCATCGCCTACGCCAACCTGCGCGGGGTCCGCGAGTCCGGCCGCGTCTTCGCGGTCCCGACCTATCTCTTCATCGTCACCTTCAGCGTGCTCGTGGGCACCGGCCTCTTCCGGTGGCTCACCGGCACCCTGCCCGCGGCCGCCGCGGCCCACGAGACGGTCGCGGCCACCCAGCCCTTGACCTGGTTCCTGGTGCTGCGCGCCTTCGCGTCCGGCTGCACCGCGCTCACCGGCGTGGAGGCGATCTCGAACGGCGTCCCCGCCTTCAAGCACCCGGAGGCCCGCAACGCGGCCATCACCATGGGCTGGATGGCCGCCGTCCTGGGCACGCTGTTCATCGGCGTCTCGGTGCTGGCGTCCGCGCTCGGAATCACGCCGATGGCCGACGAGACCGTCGTCTCCCAGGTGGCCCGGCGACTCTTCGGGGACGGGTTCCCCTACTACCTGGTCCAGGGCTCGACCACCCTCATCCTGGTGCTGGCCGCCAACACGTCATTCGCCGACTTCCCGCGCCTGAACTCGCTGCTCGCCCGCGATCGCTATGCGCCCCGGCAGTTCCGGACCCTGGGAGACCGGCTGGTCTTCTCCAACGGCATCCTGATCCTGGCCGGCCTGGCCGCCGCGCTCATCGTGGTCTTCGGAGGCGACACCCACGCCCTGATCCCGCTCTACGCGGTGGGGGTCTTCATCTCGTTCACGCTCTCCCAGGCGGGCATGGTGCGGCACTGGCTCACCGACGGCGGCGCCGGCTGGCGGTGGCGCCTCGCCGTGAACGGGGTTGGCGCGCTCGTGACCGGCGCGGTGACGGTGGTCATCGCGGTGACCAAGTTCACCCACGGCGCGTGGATCGTGGTCCTCCTGATTCCTCTCCTGGTCCTGGGGTTCCGCGCGATCCACCGGCACTACGACACGGTGGCCCACGAGCTCTCCCTCGAGCATCTCGTCGAGGAGCCGCCGGTGAACAACACGGTGCTGGTCCTGGTCGGCGATCTCCACATGGGCGTGGTCAAGGCCCTGCGCTACGCCCAGTCGCTCTCTCCGAGCCCCAAGGCGGTCTACGTGGAGCTCGACCCGAGCGCGACCGCCCGGCTCGAGGAGCGCTGGTCGAAGGGCGGCTGCGGAGTGCCGCTGGTGGTGCTCGCCTCACCGTATCGCTCGATGCTCCGCCCGCTCCTCGACTACATCGGACGGATTCGGGAGCGCGACGCGAACTCGGTGGTGACCATCGTCATCCCGGAGTTCGTGCCCCGGCGGTGGTGGCAGCACCTACTGCACAACCAGACCGCGCTCCTGGTGAAGGGGGCCCTCCTGTTTCGCCGGGGCGTCGTGGTGGTCGACGTGCCCTTCCACCTCCACCGCTGACTATCGCTTCGTCTTCTTCTGCAGCTCCGCGCGGAGCGCGTCCTCGCGCGCGGCGTCCTCGGGCGGCAGTACGTCCGCCGGGAAGTCGGAGGTCTCGAAGACCTGGCGGACCTCGACGACCTCGCCGTCCGTGAAGGGAACCCGGGAGGCCCACTCGAGCGCCTCCGCCCTCGACTTCACCTCGATTATCCAGAAGCCGGCCAGCAGCTCCTTCGTCTCCGCAAATGGCCCGTCGGTCACGAGGCGCTTGCGACCCGTGTACGTGACGCGCGCGCCCTTGGAGCTCGCGTGGAGCCCCTCGGCGGCCAGCAGCACCCCGGCCTTCGCCATCGCCTCGGTCAACTCCCCCATCGCGGCGAGGAGCTCCTTGTTGGGCATCACCCCCGCCTCCGAATCCTTGCTCGCCTTCACCAGCATCATGAATCGCATCGGAATATCTCCTCGTGGGTTCCGGGTGGTTTCAGTCGTCGATGACCTGGTAGGCCTGGTCACTCTTCGATCCCATGGCGTCCTCCTCGCCAGGTAGTCGCCCGCCCCCGATCCGGATCGACGGAGGGGCGAGTCCTGGCGTCAACTGCGGGGCGACAGCGGCGCCAGCCGCCATCGACCGTAGGCGACGAACGCGCAGAGGATCCCGACGATCAGCGGGAGTATCGCGGCGCCGATCCCCATCGTGGTGAGCGTGATCACCGTCGCCCCGATCATGATGATCACGAGACCCGCCGCGGCGAGCGGGGTCAGCCCGGGCCGGATGCGCAGGAGGCTCGGCAGGATCAGGCCGAGCCCCCCGAGGATCTCCATCACCCCGATGAAGTGCAGGAACCAGCCCGGCATCGATGGCATGTCCTTTGTCATCTCCGCGACCGACATGACAAACTTCATGCCGCCGGAGAAGATGAACAGGAGTCCGAGCAGCGTCTGAATGATCCAGAGGGCATAGGGCACGGTCCATCTCCTCCTCATGCTGGGCACAGTTTGGTTTCGGGGGTAGTCGTCCGGGGAGTCCCGGGATCGACACGGACCGCCCGGCTGATTCTTCGGCCGGCTTGTCGATGGCGAGCCGCCCGGTACGACCATATAGTAGAAATGAATCCACGCGGGGGGTCACGCATGGAGCGATGCGGGCCCCGGTAAAGGAGCGACGAATGAGCAGGGTACGGGTACTGGTCGGTACACGCAAGGGCGCGTTCGTCCTGACGGCGGACGCCAAGCGCGAGCAGTGGGACGTCAGCGGCCCCCACTTCGGGGGCTGGGAGATCTATCACCTCAAGGGATCCCCCGCGGACCCGGACCGCCTCTACGCTTCGCAGTCCAGTGGCTGGTTCGGCCAGGTGATCCAGCGCTCGAGCGACGGCGGCCGGACGTGGGAGACGGTGGGAAATAAGTTCTCCTACGACGGGGCCACCGGCACTCATCAGTGGTACGACGGGACGCCCCACCCCTGGGAGTTCGCGCGGGTCTGGCATCTGGAGCCCTCGCTGACCGACCCGGACACGGTCTACGCCGGGGTCGAGGACGCGGCCCTGTTCCGCACCACCGACGGCGGCCAGAGCTGGCACGAGCTGTCGGGACTGCGCACCCACGCCTCCGCGCCGTCCTGGCAGCCGGGCGCGGGCGGGATGTGCCTGCACACGATCCTCCTGGACCCGAGCCGCCCCGGCCGGGTCTTCGTCGCGATCTCCGCCGCGGGCGCGTTCCGGAGCGACGACGACGGCGTGACGTGGCGGCCGATCAACCGCGGTCTCCGGTCGGAGGGGATTCCGGATCCATACGCCGAGGTGGGGCACTGCGTCCATCGCATCGCGATGCACCGCTCGCGGCCGGGCGTGCTGTTCATGCAGAAGCACTGGGACGTGATGCGCAGCGACGACGCGGGCGACTCGTGGCGGGAGGTGAGCGGCGGCCTGCCGAGCGACTTCGGCTTCCCGATCGACGTGCACGCCCACGAGCCGGAGACCGTCTACGTGGTGCCCATCAAGAGCGACTCGGAGCACTACCCGCCCGACGGCAAGCTACGCGTCTACCGCAGCCGGACCGGCGGGAACGAGTGGGAGGCACTCACCAACGGCCTCCCGCAGCGCCACTGCTACGTCAACGTGCTGCGGGACGCGATGGCGGTCGACTCGCTGGATCCGTGCGGGGTGTACGTCGGCACCACCGGCGGGCAGGTCTACGCCTCCGCCGACGCAGGCGACCGCTGGGCGCCCATCGTCCGGGACCTGCCGTCGGTGGTGTCGGTCGAGGTCCAGACCCTGCCGTGAGCCAGCCGTGATCCGGGTGATCCTTCCCGCGCATCTCCGGACGCTCGCGCGGCTTCACGGCGAGGTGAAGATCGACGTCGCGGGGCCGGTCACGGTGGGCGCCGTCCTCGACGCGCTCGAGGCGGCCTATCCGATGCTGCGCGGGACGATCCGCGACCAGGTCACGCAGCAGCGCCGGGCCTTCCTCCGCTTCTTCGCGTGCGAGCAGGACCTCTCCCACGAGCCCCCGGATACCCTCCTGCCCGAGGCGGTCGTGTCGGGGGCGGAGCCGCTCCTGGTGGTGGGCGCAATGGCGGGCGGCTAGGGACGGTCCGCCGTCTCGGCCATCACCCCGTCGGCCGGAACCCCGCCGCGGAGCGCGTCGGGATCCTGGAGGCCGAGCCGCCGGAGCGAGATCTCGGCCCGGTCCTGCAGCCGGGCGTCGTCCGCGTTCAGGCTGCGGGTGAAGCTGCAGAACTCGAGCTGCAACCCGTTCGGGTCCTTGAAGTAGACGGGCGCATCGCGCCTATGTCTCTTACCCCCAAATTGCCCTGTCTCCGTGCAACTCGTCTGCAACTGAAGGAGCCCTATGACCCCGGAGGAGCGCGACGACGAGATCGTGTTTATCTTGGACTGCGACACTGAGGTGGTCTTCATCCCACTGATCCCCGTCGAGGACGACGAGACGGAGGAGGAGTCGGAGCAGGCGTGATCACCGATCAGACCGGCCAGCGGGTCGTCGTGTGCTTCGGATGCGGCTGGCGCGAGTCCCCATCGAGAAGATCAGCATACTGAAGTAGATCCGCTCGGCAGCACCATCGACGCCCGCCCAGAACCGCGGGTAGGGTCCGCGCGCAGCCCCGGCATTTGCCACTCAGACGGGCAGGCAGGCGTGAAGGGCAGCATGTGGCGGGCGGTATGTGACTGCGATCGACCTGATTCCAGCTACCGCGCTTCTGCTCCCAGTCGTTACCCCAATGCTCGCCCCAGGCCGGGGTCAGCCAGGTGATCAGACAGCAGGTGGAGGTCTCGGCGTTCGTCCTGGGCAGCGCGCTGCTCGTCGCCGGCCTCCCCCGCAAGGACCGGGCGCGCGTGGCCAAGGGCACGGCCGCCTGGAAGGCGTGGAGCGCCGCTGGGCGGGGAATTGAGTCGGGGATCACGAAGTTCTGTGCGGAGACGGGCCTGTCGTGCGAGCACTTGCTCGTGCTGGCCAATGGGCGCTCGTCGCTCGTCGAACAGGTCCGCGGCCTACTGCATGGCGACGCGCGCCCCGACCGTCGGTGGGAAGACGTCACTGGTCGGGATCTTATTGCAGGCGAGGTATGCCGAGCAGTTGGCCCGTCTTGCAGACGATGGGCCCCACGAACCAGGAGGGCCAGCAGGAAGGAAGCGACCCACTCAAAGTGGGTCATGGCTTCCGCCGTTTCGGGGCCGACCGCGTCCGGTACGCCTCGACGATTCGACCCCACATCTCCGTGGACTCTAGCTTGTAGTAGAAGCGCTGTGAGCCCCACGAGAACATCCAGCGCAGCAGGTTCTTACCCATCTCCCGGATATAGTGCCGAGGTACCCCCAGGATAAAGTGGCCGTGGCCGACGAGGCCGTGGACCCGCACATAATATTTCCCGAACTCGTAGTACCAGTGCAGGAAGTACCGCTTCGTGACCTGCTCGGGATAGACCGGATGGAACGCTACCGCGCTGGGGACGTAGTCGATCCGGAGTCCCTTGGCGAGGACTCGGTTGCCGAATTCGATGTCCTCGCCTAGACGATGCGTGCTGCCGATTGGGCCAAGGGCATGGTTGAACATCTCGATCTCATCGAAAACTGACCGGCGATAGGCCATGTTGCCACCCCATGGCGGCGACGTGATCCGTTGGCGGGTGTCGCCCAGGTCAGAGCGGGGCAGTACGCTATGGAGGTTCTGCTGATTGTCGGCGTACCAGGACGGCATCCGGACCGACGTAGGCCAGCTGGACCGAATGGCTCCGCGGATGCCCATCACCTCGGGCTCGTCGAAGGCGTGCCACAACTCAGCGAGCCACTCGCGGCTAAACGTGAGGTCGTCGTCGGTGAACGCAATGCTTTGGGCTTCGATGTCTTGAGCGTAGGTCACGCCATGATTGAGCGCATGGGTCTTGCCTTGCTCGGGCATGAACATGGCGTGGATGGGTAGGATGCTCCGCGCGACGGCCCGGCGGATCACGCGCGACGTGTCATCGGTGGAGTTATTGTCCACGATGATGAGGACCCAATTGAGCCCTTTGGGTTGTCGTACCTGCTCGAGGCTGTGGAGGGCGACGTCGAGTCGTTCCGCTCTGTTGTAGGTGCAGAGGACGACCGCGAGATCGGTGGGTGTCATGGCTTCCGCCGTTTCGGAGCCGGGTGCTCCCGCAAGCCCCCCTTCTCGGCGTTCCGCTTGACGGCCGCGGCCTTGGCCTCCGAGGTCAGGCGGCGGCCCCGCGCCCCGGCGCGCGCCGGGCAGATGACCCTGGCGTCAGGGTGCTGGTCACAGTCCCCCGAGATCATTGCCCGGGACCGAGCTATGTGCGTCATCTGACCGCCCTACCCGCGTCTGTGATCGACCGGGGACCGACAGGATACGCGACGAAACGCATCCACGCGAGCGTCCTTTCAAGGCCCTCGTCGAGGGACAGCAGGGGTTCGTACCCCATTCTATCCTTCGCCTTTGCATAGGAAAATTTGTGCCCGCATCGGTGGAGCAATGCGACCGATAGCGGAACCGCAGGTGTCGGAGTCGCCGGAAGTTGCCACGGATTGACTGACTGGTGGCGGCCGGCGGACCTCGCTGCCGACAACGCAACACTCGCCACATTGATCGCATCTCTTGCCGCAATCTTCCAGCCGCGAGGAATGAACGGCACCGCGGCCCCTACTGGCGCGAACTCCTTGAGCTTCGCCAGGATCGGCAGTCGTTCCCGAATCACCGCGGGGTCCTCGATGACCGGAACGGTCCAGTGGTTGCCGAGCGCCTCCGACACGCGGCGATAGAGGGCAGACCACGTAACCGACTCCTTGTCCGCAATGATGAACACCTCGCCGTCTGCGTCGGCCGTCATGGCGAGTCGTATTGCATGTACGAGGTTATCAACGTACACCGTATTGCAGATTCCTTCACCGCGGACGACGTACGCGCTTCGAGCGAGGATCGCCTCGGCCATACTGGTGACCCATCCGTCCCTCGGCCCAAACACGATCGGCGGTCTTAGGATGACTACTTCGACATTGCCGCCCTTGCGGAGCCTCTGAAACTCGCGCTCCGCTCGAACCTTTGCGTTGTTGTAGGAAACCGGGTGCCGTGTATGGAGCGGACTCGTCTCGTCGGTCCCCGGAGCGGGATCCTGTCCGTGAACCGCTGCCGTACTCAGGTACACGATCCTGCGCACGCCGGCTCGGCTGGCTGCTCTGTACGCAACACGGGGCGCCTCCACCAGGAGCTCATTCGGCCCGTGTATGCTGTGCACGATCACGTCGCAGCCCCGAAACGCCTCGACCAGCGCCCCGTAGTCCAGCGCATCGGCGATACGCCACTCTAGTGCGAATCTTGCCAGTCCAGCCAAGCTGTTGGAGCTTCTTACGATCGGAACGACTTCCGCCATCCTCTCGAGATGAAATATCTCCGTCAGCCTCGTCCCGACAAATCCGCTCGCGCCGAGCACACCTACTCGAATCATGTCAGCATCCGCGCCTGGGTGATCTCTTTCTCGCTCATCCACGGCATGTCGACGAGTCGGCGCGCACTGTAGCAGCGCTCGATCAGTTGAATGGACTGCGCGCCTTCCTCGCCGGAAGTTCGCGGCATCTCTTTCCCGGCGGCAGCCCTCATGAAATTCAGGAATTGGAGGATGAACGCTTGCTGAAAGGTTGCGCCTGGCACGCCCATTCTCGGCGCTTCCCTCCGCCCGACCTGCTCATGAAGGTGCGAATCCAACATCGTGCCCGCGAAGGTACCGATCTGCAGCCGATTCGTGTCGTAAGGATCGAATGCGGCCCAGCCATGCTCGAACGCAATGAAGCACGGCTGACGAATGGTCGAGTCCCTGCTGAGATAGACGTCGCCCGTCAGACCTCCATCGAAGGCAAGCCGCAGCCGAACGTTGGCCTCTACGCCGCCCATAGCATCGTCGCGATAGTCCACTTCCTCCGGCTGTCCGAACCACCACAGCAGCAAGTCGACCAGATGGACACCGATGTCGCGAAGCGCTCCACCGCCCGAGGCACGGCGGAAGTAGGCGTCTGACACGGCACTCCAACGGTACACACTGCCTTCGATCATGCGGAATGACAACGCGCGACCGAGCGAACGGTTTCGAATCATGTCTCGGATCTGCACCGCCACCGGGTAGAAGCGCCGCACGTGTCCAAGAGCAAGAAGGCATCCTGCCTCCGCCGCCGCCGCGTTCATTTGCGAGCACTCCCGGGACGTCATCGCCATTGGCTTCTCGCACAGCACATGAATTCCCCGGCGAAGAAGTTCTATCGTCTGCTCGGCGTGAAACCGGACCGGCGACGCGACAATGGCGAAGTTCGTGTCGGTAGGCAGGTCCGCGAGTGCGGCAATAGGCTCACACCCCCTAAATAGCGCACTTATAAGTTCACGCCTTGATGGGTCCGGATCGACCGCTGCGACCACGGCAATTGGTTCTCGAGTGAGCAGATATTGCAAAACCTTCGCGTGAATGTGTTCGACAACTGCGCCGCAGCCGACGAGCGCCACGCGAGCACCCGCATCAGTATGAGTCAAATGACAATCCTCTCAGTGAGGCGTTGCTCGCGGCTGCGGTGGCACGTGTTCGATGCGTTGCCGCGAGCAACGTCCTTCGTCGAATTCAAGACGACGTTGAGCCTCTGGGGGCCTAGGCTGGTGTGAGGAGCGTGGAGGTGGCTCGCCCGCGGCGCCCCACAGGACGTCGACCTCCTCGAACCGCCCGCTGGGTTCGGTCTTCATCTGGTGTCGACCATGCGCGGTGACCGTTTCGGTGATAGCCCCTTCCTTGGGTGACCGAAACGGAGCCGACGCCGGAGAGGGTCGAGGGCCACCTCGGATGCTGTTGGCAGCGCCGAGCCTAGAACCACACCCAGGAGGAGGGCCCTCGCGATCGCCAGTGGTCCACACCCCGCGCGCCTCCACGAAGGCGACGAGCTGGCCGCGGCCGGTGTCGAAGAAGATGTGGCGGATCTGCCCGCCCTCCTTCCCCCGGAGGACGTCGCAGCGCACCGCCTTGAAGCCCAGGACGTTCTCGTAGAAATCCCGGGTCCGGCCGCGGTCGAGGGTGGAGAGGCCGATGTGAGAAAAACCCTGGTCGGACATGGACACCTCCGCGGGGGGTACAGTACCGCGCCGTGATATCATCCGCCACACGAGGAGGATCCCATGGCCAAGATCAAGCACATCGCGCTGTCGACCCAGGACGTGGACAAGACCGCCGCGTTCTACGTCAACGTGTTCGGGATGAAGGAGATCGCCCGCATCGACAGTCCCAACGCCCGGGGCTACTACCTGAGCGACGGCGACCTCAACCTGGCGATCCTCAACTTCAAGAACGACGCGGCGGCCGGGGTCGAGCGGGGCAAGGAGTGGAGCGGTATCCACCACATCGGCTTCCAGGTCGAGAGCCTGGAGGCGATCGCCGAGAAGCTCGCCGCGGTCGGCTCCGAGCCGCGCCACGACATCAACGAGGCCCTCGGGGTGGGCCCCGGCCACGACCACCGCTACGGCAACGTCGAGGTGAAGTACAGCGGCCCCGACGGCGTCACGGTCGACGTGTCCGAGACCGGCTGGGTGGGGACGTCGGGCTTCAGCGCGTAGCCGCTAGGGCACGCACGCGGTTCCCTCCGTCGGCCCCACGTCGATCCTGGCCGCGGCCCCCGTCCTCGTGGGCGACGGGGGCCGCGGCTCCGCGTGATCGTAGAAGCCCTCCGGCGTGAAGTAGTGCACCACCGTCGGCCCGACCAGGCAGTGCAGGTCGACCGGCTCGGCGCGCCACTCGCCGGAGAGCTCGATGTTCACGATCTCGTGATCCTTCGCCTCGACCCGGATCTTCACTTGGCCGTCCGACCCGCCCGCGTCAGGCGCTCTCCGACCTCCTGCCAGTTGACGTTCGCGAAGAAAGCCTCGATGTACTTGCCCCGCTCCGCCGGCTTGTAGTCGAGCAGGAAGGCGTGCTCCCACGCGTCCATCACGAGGATCGGCGCGAAGCCCGCGGGGACCCCCTGCTCGTGAAGCGTGATCCACTGGTTCGACAGGCGACCGGTGGCCGGATCCCGGAAAACCGCCGCCCAGCCCACCCCGCGCATGCCCCCGGTCGCGACGAAGTCGGCCCGCCACGCCCCGAAGCCGCCGAAGCTCTGCTCGAACGCCAGGGTCAGCTCGGAGGAGGGCTTGCCCTTGCCCTTCGGGGCGAGATTGTCGAAGTAGTACTCGTGCAGGATCATGCCGCCGTACTCGTAGCTCAGGTGCCGTTTCATCTCGGCATATGCCGAATTCTTGGCCGCCTTGCCATCCCGGTCGAGCTCGGCGAGGCGCTCGGTGAGCAGGTTCGTCTCGTTGACGTATCCTTCGTAGAGGCCGAAATGCATCTCCAGCGTCTTGTCCGAGATGCCGGTGAGACCCGACAGGGGGAAGTTTCGCGGCTTGTAGCTCAGGGCGGTAGTCATGAGCGCCTCCTTTGGGAGGAATGAGGCTGCATCGGGTGTGCCACCGGCGATCCGCTCCTCGATGTCCCGGACCCACCGCCCGAGCGTGCGGCGGAGGCCGGCTCCGCGGAACTCTTACCGTGTAGCTTCGACCAGACTCAGGCGAGCGCGGCCGCCTCCGCCTCGTAGAGATAGCACGCCACCTCGTGGGTGACGCTCACCGGGACCAGCCGCGGAGGCTTCTCTGCGCAGCGCGGCATCGCGAACGGGCAGCGGGTCCGGAACCGACAGCCGGACGGTGGGTCGATCGAATTCGGCGGATCGCCCACGATCGGCAGCCGGTCCATCCGATGGTCGGGATCCATGCTGGGCGAGGAGGCGAACAGCGCCTGGGTGTAGGGGTGCTTCGGAGCCTGCGCGAGCGCCTCCGCGGTCCCGGTCTCCACCACCTCCCCGAGGTACATGACGAGCACCCGGTCGCTCACGTACTCGATGACGTTCAGGTCGTGCGAGATGAACACGTACGTGAGCGCGCGCTCGGCCTTGAGATCCTGCAGCAGGTTCAGCACCTGCGCCTGCACCGACTTGTCGAGCGCGGACACCGGCTCGTCCAGCACCAGCAGCCGTGGATCGAGCACGAGGGCGCGCGCGATGTTCACCCGCTGGCGCTGGCCGCCGCTCAGCTCGTGGGCGTAGCGCCGGCCGTAGAGGCGCGGATCGAGGCCGACACGGCCCAGGAGCGCGCGCGCCCGCTCCCGCGCCTCCGCCCGCGGCGTGCCGTGCACGAGCAGGCTGAACGCGACCGTGTCCTCGATGGTCAGCCGCGGGTTCAGCGATGCGTAGGGGTCCTGGAAGACGAGCTGCATGTCGCGGCGGAGCCGCTTCATGCGCGAGGCGGAGGCCGCCCGCACGTCCTCGCCGGCGAACGTCACCCGGCCCGCGTCGGGCTCGATCAATCTCAAGAGCAACCGCGCCAGCGTCGACTTGCCGCAGCCGGACTCCCCCACGACGCCGAGGGTCTCGCCGGGCGCCACCTCGAACGAGACGTCGTCCACCGCCCGCACCCAGGCCTGCGTGCGCTGCAGGACGCCCCCGCGCAGGGGAAAGTGCTTGCGGAGACCGAGCACCTCCAGCAGGGGCGCGCTCAGCCGCGGATCTCCATGGCGTCGCGCAGGCCGTCGGACAGCAGGTTGAACGCCATCGACGTGACGAAGATGGCGAGGCCGGGCAGCGCGGGCACCACCGCGTTCACGTAGATCGACTGGCGGAGCGTGTTCAGCATCAGCCCCCACTCCGCGGCGGGAGGCGTCACGCCCAGGCCCAGGAACGACAGGCCCGCGGCGAGGATGATCGAGAGCGACACCTGGGTGCTCGAGAACACGAGGATGGGTCCCAGCACGTTGGCCAGGAGGTGGTGCCGCACGATGGCCCGCACGCCCGCGCCGCTGGCCCGTGCCGCCGCGATGTACTCGAGGCTCTTCACCTGCACGGTGGCGGACTCCGCCACCCGCACCACCCGCGGCACGAAGACGATCGACAGCGAGATGAGGGTGTTGGCGAGGCCGGGCCCGAGGGCGCCCGAGATCGCGATCGCGAGCAACACCGCGGGGAACGCGTAGAAGATGTCCATCGTGCGCATGATCAGGGTGTTGGTGATCCCGCCCACGTAGCCGGCCGCCACCCCCAGCCCGGCCCCGAGCACGAAGGCCACCAGCACCGGGGTGAGCCCGGCCACCAGGGTCATGCGCCCGCCCCACAGCAGGCGGCTCAGCATGTCGCGGCCCTGCTCGTCGGTCCCGAGCACGTGGCCGGGCGCGCCCACCGGAGCCAGCCGCAGGCGAATCGATCCCGCGCTCGGGTCGTACGGGGCGAGCCAGGGCGCCAGCAGCGCGGAGAGCACGATGAGCGCCAGCACGCCCCCGGCCAGGAGGGTGGCCCGGTCGTGCGCGAGCCGCCACCGCACCGTCCGCCAGTAGGACATCGGCGCCGCGACGACCACCGGGGCCTCGCCCAGCGCGGCGGAGATCGCCATCAGTGGCGCGCGATCCGCGGATCGATCAGCGTCTGGGCCAGATCGACGGCGAGATTCAGCAGCACGAAGAACGTGGCGAGGACCAGGATCACGCCCTGCAGCACCGGGATGTCGCGCTGGAAGATCGCCAGGTTCAGGAGGTAGCCGGTGCCGGGCCACGAGAAGACCGCCTCCACCAGCACCGAGCCGCCGAGCTGGAAGCCGTTCTTCACCACGTGCGTGAAGACCCGCCGGGCGGCCAGGCCCTTGGCCCGCAGGGCCAGCACGAACTCCTGGTTCAGGATGTCGAGGGCGGCCGACCGCACCACGCGGGTGATGACCCCGAGCGGGATGAGGGCCAGCGCCACCGTGGGCAGGGCGATGTGCCGCAGGTACTCCGCGACGCCGGGATCGTTCGCGGCCCCCATGGCGGGCAGCCAGTTGAGCTGCACCGAGAAGACGATGATCAGGATGATCCCGGCCCAGTAGTGCGGCACCGAGACCCCGACCACCGCGATGGCGCTCGCCAGCTTGTCGACCGCCCGCCCCTGCCGGAAGGCGGCGAGGAGGCCGAGCACCCCCCCCAGCCCGAACGCCACCAGCGAGGACGAGAGCGCCAGCACCAGGCTGTTGGCGAAGGCGTCGCGCACGTCGAGGACCACCGGGCGGCGGGTGGCGATCGACTTGCCGAGGTCACCCCGGGCCACCCGCCCGAGCCAGACGAGGTACTGCACCGGGAGGGGCCGGTCGAAGCCGTACGCGCGCTTGGTGGCCTCGATCTCGGCCTGGCTCGACTCGGCCGGCATCACCGCCGCGATCGGGTCGCCCGGGGCCAGGTGCACCATCGCGAACACGATGATGCTGGCCCCGAGCAGCGTCGGGATCGCGAGCAGGAGACGCCGGCCGACGTAGACCCACACGAGGCGGCGTTACCGCACGGTCACCGAGGTCAGATCCACGAACCAGCTCTGCGGCTGGACGAATCCCTTCACCTTCGGGGAGAGCGCGCGCGGGTTCTGGTCGTGCACCACGAAGATCCAGGGCGCGTCGTCGACCACCACCTCGTGCAGCCGGGCGAGGATCTCGTTCTGCTTGCCCACGTCGAAGGTCCGCTCCGCCTCGTCGATGAGCTTGTCCGCTTCCGGGTTCAGGTAGGGCATCGTGTTGACCGCGACCGGCACCACCGCCTTGCTGTGGAAGAACCGGCCGAACCCGCTCCACGGCTCGAGGAAGTTCCACGAGATGTTCCAAGCGTTGAGGCCCTCGTTCTCCGGGGTCTTGAAGCCGGCCCGCCAGCGGGTCAGCAGGGTGTTCCATTCGACCGGCTGCAGGTCGACGTCGATCCCGACGTCCTTGAGGTTCTTCTGGATGAGCTCGTTCATCGCCAGCGGCAGCATCTGGCCCGAGCCGGAGGTCGAGATCAGGTGCACCGCCTTCGCCGGGTGCTTGGAGGCGTCGAAGCCGGCCTGGCGCAGCAGGTCCTTGGCCTTCGCCGGGTTGTAGTCGTAGGTCTCCTTGGGCTTGCCGAACCAGGGGTGGCCCTTGTAGACCACGCCGGTCGCCGGGATGCAGGTGTCGTTCAGCAGGCTCTTGCAGATGCCGACGCGATCGATGGCGTAGTTGGCCGCCTTCCGAACCAGCTTGTTGCTCCACGGCTCCTTGTCGAGCCGCAGGGTGTGGGTCCAGTTGTGCGGGTAGCTGTTGAGCGCGATGGTGAAGCCGCCGCCCTTGAGCTGCGGAATCGCGTCGGGCGGCGGCACCTCGATCCAGTCGACCTGCCCGCTGCGCAGCGCGGCCAGCCGGGTGGTCGGCTCCGGCATCGGCAGCAGCACCAGCTTGTCGATCTTGGGCCGGCGCTTGGCGTCCCAGTACCCCTTGTAGGCCTCCAGCTCGAGCCGCTCGCGCGGCACGAACTTGGTCACCCGGAAGGGGCCGGTGCCGGACGGCTGCTCGGCGAACTTCCGCCAGTCCTTGACCTTCTGCCACTGCGCCGGCGACACGATGAGCATGTAGCAGATCTGGTAAGGCACGAAGCTGGTCGGCTTGTTGGTCTCGAACTCGACGGTGTGGTCGTCGATCTTGGTGGCCGCGACGAGGGACGCGAGGCGGAAGCTGACCTGCCCGGAGCCGTAGGGATCGAAGTGCGGCGCGTCCTTCTTCTTGATCGACTCGAAGGAGAAGACCACCGCGTCCGCGTTGAACGGGCTGCCGTCGTGGAACGTGACGCCCTTGCGCAGCTTGAACACCCAGCGGGTCGGCGCGTCCTTGCGCACCTCCCAGGATTCGGCCAGGCCCGGCACCAGCTGCGCGAGCCGGTCGCCGCGGGTGAGGTCCCACTGGATCAGGGGCTCGTAGATCTGGTAGCCCACGAAGCGGAAGCCCTCGAAGCCGTTGTCGGTCTGGCCGCCGGTATAGGGGATGTCGCTGGCGGTCATGCCGATCCGCAGGGTGCCCTGGGCGGCGGCCGGGCCGGCCGGCCAGAGCGGCAGCGCGAGGGCGAGGAGCAGGGTGGCGATGCGTCTCATGACGATCCTCCTAGGCGACGAGGTGACAGCGGGCGGTGTGGCCGGGAGCCACGGGATGGAACGACGGCGCGGTGGTCGCGCAGTCCCCGCGCGCGACCGGGCACCGGGGCGCGAACGCGCAGCCGGGCGGCAGCGCGACCAGGTTCGGCGGCGCGCCCGCGATCGGGACGAGCGGGCGGCCCTTCTGGCCGCGGCGCACGGTGGCCTGCATGAGCCCGGTGGTGTACGGGTGCGCGGGGCGGCGGAACAGCTCGCGGATCGGGGCCTGCTCGACGATGCGCCCGCCGTACATCACCGCCGCGTCGTCCGCGATCTCGGCCGCCACCCCGAGATCGTGGGTGACGAAGATGACGGCCAGGTCGAGGCGCTTCTGGAGGTCGCGCAGGAGCCAGAGGATCTGGGCCTGGACGGTGACGTCGAGGGCGGTGGTCGGCTCGTCCGCGAGCAGCAGCGCCGGCTCGCACGCGAGCGCGATCGCGATCATCGCCCGCTGGCGCATGCCGCCGGAGATCTCGTGGGGGTAGCTCGCGAGGCAGCGCGCGGGCGACGGCACCTGCACCAGGTCGAGCAGCTCGCGGGCCCGCCGCTCCGCCGCCGCGCGGCCGAGGCCGCGATGCTGCACGAGGGTCTCGGCGATCTGCGCGCCGATGGTGTACACCGGGTCGAGCGCGGTCATCGGCTCCTGGAACACCATGGAGACGACGCCGCCGCGCAGGCTCTCGCGCGCGCGCTCGTCGAGCCGGTTCACGTCCTGGCCCTTCACGAGGACCACCCCGCTCACCCGCGCGTGCGCGCCCTGGTGCAGTCCGAGGACGGCCCGGAGAGTGACGCTCTTGCCGGAGCCGGATTCGCCGAGGATGGCGAGGACCCGGCCCGCCTCGAGCGAGAAGGAGACGTCGCTCACCGCGCGCACGGTTCCGTCGCGCGTCTCGAATGCCACGCTGAGGTCGCGGACGGTCAGTAGGGCCATGCGGGCTGTCTCCGGATGCCGGCGATCATAGCGGGATTGCCCATCGAGCGCTACCCGGGACGTGCCCCGCTCGCGAGGCCGGATCCACGCGATCTGGCCGGGATCGGCGCGGCGGAGCCCGCGCGCGTTGCCCACGAATTCGGCGGCCGCCTCGGCCGCGGCCCAGAAGCGGATCGGCGGAACGTGCTACTCTCGCCATCGTGTTCAGAGGGAGGAGCGCTTTCATGCCGACGAGCATCCGTTTTCTACTCGCCCCCATCCTGCTGTGGACTTTCACCGGCTGTGTCCGCCCGCCGGTGACCCCCGGGCTGGTCTGCGTGCCGTCGAGCCAGTCTCCCCCCTACGCGGCGGCCGGGAGCTGGTACTGCCAGGAGGTGTCGGTCAGCGTGCGCGAGCCCGGACCCCAGGTCGTCCAGCACCGGACCGGGCAGTTCGCGGACCTCATCGTGAGCGCGGTCGGCCGCTGCCCGGAGCGAGCGGGCCAGTTCGCCCCCCGCGTCACGGTCAAGAACATCGGCCCGGTGCCCGCGGGGGCCTTCAACGTGGCGGTCGACGTCGGGGTCTTCGACAGCGGCGGCGGGGCCGCGGTGTCGACCGCGGCGATCGTGCGCGTCCCCGGCCTCGCCGCGAACGCCGAGACCACTGTCGTCTTCGACCGCATGCAGGGCGTGATGCTGCGGGCCGGGGATCGGCTCACCATCTCGGCGGTCGCCGATCCGCAGCAGGTGCCCGGCGGCCCGCTCAACGTGTTCGGCGAGATCCTCGAGCTGGACGAGACCAACAACAGCGCGGTCCAGAACTGCACGGTGCCGGACTGAGGCGGAGCCCGGGCCTCCTCACGGGAACTCGGCCCGCAGGGCGGGCATCACGTCCCGCGCGAACCGCTCCATGCTGCGCATCGTCAGGTCGTGCGGCATGCTGCCCACCTGGAAGATGCCCTGGATGATGCCGCAGCCGGCCGCCTTGATGCCCTCGCGGAGCTTCTGTCGCACCGTCTCCGCGCTGCCCACGATGGCGTAGGTCCCCTCCTCCGCCTCCTGCCACGACGAGAGCAGCGAGATGAACTTGCGCTTGACGTGGCTCGGGCGGAGCTGCGACTCGACCGAGGTGTGGCCGGGCGGGAACATGTACTCGCGCGGCAGGCGGAGGCCCTTCTTGGCCAGGTACCAGAAGTGGGGCTCGAACTCCTCGCGCGCCTGCCGGTCGGTCTCCCCCACGTAGATCATGGCCGGCCAGCCGATCTGGGCCGGCGGCACGTCGTAGCCGCAGTGGGTCGCCGCGTACTCGCGCAGCATCTCGAAGTGCTCCTTCATGACGTCGAACTGCGAGTACGGCAGCGCGATCCACGGGTACCGCCGCTCGGCCACGAAGCGGATGGTCTCCATGCTGCCCGAGCCGGGGATCCAGATCGGCGGGTGCGGCTTCTGGATCGGCCGGGGCCACACGTTCACCCACCGGAAGTCGTAGTGCTTGCCCTCGAAGTGAAACGGGCCCGGCTCGGTCCACGCGCGCACGATCAGCTCGTGGGCCTCGCGGTAGCGCTCGCGGATGAAGGTGGGGTTGATCTCGTAGGTGAAGGCCTCGACCCCGAGCCCCACCACCATGCCGGTGATCAGCCGCCCGTTGGACAGCACGTCGAGCATGGCCAGCTCCTCGGCCACCCGCTGGGGATGATCGTAGAGCGGCAGCGCGTTGCCGAGCACCAGGATCTTGATGCGGCTCGTGCGCTGGATCAGCGAGGCGGCCATGATGTTCGGCGAGGGCATCAGGCCGTAGGCGTTCTGGTGGTGCTCGTTGACGCCGATCACGTCGAAGCCGAGGCGCTCGGCGGCCACCAGCTGGTCGAGGTAGTCGTTGTACAGTGCGTGCCCGCGGGCCGGATCGTAGAGGGTGTTGGGCAGGTCGAGCCACGCGGACTCGTGCCGCTGCTCGAAGTCGGCGGGCAGGTGGGGCCACGGCATCAGGTGGAAGCAGACGAATTGCATGACCGCGTCTCCTCGGGCCTCAGGTCTGCAGGAAGTCGAGCACGAGACGCGCGAAGCCCTCGGGCTGCTCGAAGGGCGGCAGGTGGCCGCAGCCGTCCAGGGTCTGGAGCCGCGCGCCGGGGATTCCGCGCTGGTAGGCCTGACCGAGCGGCAGCGGCAGCACCCGGTCCTGCGCGCCCCAGATCACCAGGGTGGGCGCCTTGATCCGGCCGAGCCGGCTCGTGAGCTTGCGGTAGGGTCCGGCCGGGTTCCACAGCAGCCGCGCGGCGGCCTCGCGTCCACGCAGCGCGGCCTCGAGCCGCTCGGGCGGCGGCGCGTCGGGCACGATCTGGCGCGCCACCACCGACTCGGGATCGGCGAACAGGAGCCCGCGGGCCCGCGCGGGCCCGGCCATGAAGAGATCCTCGCGCTCGACCCCGGGCACCCGCGTGCCCGCCGCGTCCACCAGCACGAGGCGGTTCACCCGGCCCGGGTGCCGCAGGGCCAGCTCCGCGGCGAGCCAGCCGCCGAGGGACAGGCCAACCACGTCCGCCCGCTCGAGCCAGAGCGCGTCCATCACGTCGAGGGTGTGGAAGACCAGGTCGTCGATCCCCTCGATCTCCTCGTACCCCTCCGAGGCCCCGAAGCCCGGGTGCACCGGCGCGTGCACGCGGTGCCGCGCCGCGAGCAGCTCGTGCGCCGGCATCCACCAGTAGACGCCGGCTCCGTGGAGATAGAGAAGCGGCGCGCCCGCTCCCCCGGTGAACAGCTGGATGGCCTTGCCGCCGATCTCGATGGTCTCTTCCGATCCCGCCATTCGAGAGCCTCCGTGTGACGCGACCTAGGTCGTCCGGGCGAACAGGCGCGTGAGCCCCTGCGGGAAGCACATCACGCACGCCACGTAGAGCGCGCCGAGGACGACCAGCCAGTTGTCGGTGTAGGTGGAGAGGACCTCGCGGAGACCGATGGCGATGATGGCGCCCACCAGCGAGCCGTAGAGGGTGCCCATGCCGCCCAGCAGCGCGATCACCACCACCTCGCCCGAGAGCGCGAAGAAGAGCAGCTCCGGGGACACGAAATTCTGGTAGATCGCGAAGAGGCCGCCGGCCAGCCCGGCGAGCGCCCCCGAGAAGACGAGCGCCACGCGCCGGTGCCGGGTGACGTCGATGCCGATCGCGCGCGCCCGCTCCTCGCTCTCCCGTAGCGCGATCAGGGCCTGCCCGAACGGCGAGACCACGATGCGCCGGGCCAGCGCGAACCCCAGCGCGACGAAGGCGAGCACCAGCCAGTACATGTGGCGCTTGTCGGAGAGATCGAGCGCGAGGGCCCCCCACCCGACCCGCGGCCGGCCCACACCCGGCAGCCCGTCGCTGCCCCCGGTGACCGCGACCCACTTGATCGCCACCTCGTAGAGGAGCTGGGCGAAGGCGAACGTGAGCATCGCCATGTACACCCCGCGGGAGTGGACCGCGAAGTAGCCCACGACCACCGCGAGGAGCGCGGCCGCCGCGATCCCCACCGCGAGCGCGGTCCAGAGCGAGAACGCCACGTGGCGGAGGGCCAGCGCGGCCCCGTAGGCCCCGATGCCGAAGAACCCGGCGTGGCCGAACGAGACCAGCCCGCCGAACCCCAGCGCGAGGTCGAGCCCGGCCGCGAACAGGGCGAAGATCAGGATCCAGGTGAGCAGGTTCAGGTGGTACGCGGAGTAGAGGCGCCCCACCCCGAGGGGGGCCAGGACCAGGGCCACCCCGATCACCACCACCGCCCAGCGGGTCATCGACGCTCCGCCGCCCCGAAGAGGCCGCTCGGCCGCAGCACCAGCACCACCGCCATGACCAGGAAGACGAGCGGGGTGTGGAACGCGGGCAGCAGGGCCACGCCGAACGACTGGACCTGGCCGAGCAGGAGCGAGCCGACGATGGCGCCGGTGAAGCTGCCCAGCCCGCCGATGACGATGGCGATGAACGCGTCGAGCACGATGCCCGCCCCCATCTGGGGCGAGAGGCTCGTCATGGCGCCGAGGATCACGCCGGCCGCGGCGGCCAGCCCCGAGCCCAGCGCGAACACGACGGTGTTGAGCCGCTGGGTGTTGACGCCGAGCACCGCCGCCATCGTCGGATCCTGGGTGGCGGCCCGGATCGACAGGCCGAGCGAGGTGCGCTCGACCACGAGCCACACTCCCACCGCGAGCACCGCGGCCGCGACGAGGGCGAAGACCCAGTAGGTGGGAAACGTGACCCGGCCGAGCGCCAGCGCGCCGCCCAGCCGCGCGGGCTTGTCGAGGGAGACGATGTCCGCGCCCCAGAGGACCTTGGCCGAGCCCTCGAAGAAGAGCGACAGGCCGAACGTGAGCAGCAGCGGCAGCAGGGGCGAGAGCGGATAGCGCTCGCGCAGCGGGCGCAGGAGCCAGCGCTCCACCGCCGCGCCCAGCAGCGCGATCACGGGCGGCGCGACGGCCAGGCCGAGCCAGAAGCTGCCCAGATGGCTCGAGACCATCAGCGCGGCGTAGGCGCCCAGCATGAAGAGCGCGCTGTGGGCGAAGTTGATGACCCCCATCATCCCGAACACGAGCGTCAGCCCGGTGGCCACCAGCACGAGGTTCGCCCCCACCGTGAGCCCCATCAGGAGCTGGGTCAGGATCGCCTCGAGCGACACGCGCGCGCTCCTCCCCGCGCCTCAGCCGCCGAGCCCGTCGAGGAAGGCCCGGAGGGCGGGCGCCCACTTGCCCGCGTCCGCGTTCGCGGCGAGATGCCCGAAGTCGCTGTCGATCTCCGCGTACTGCGCCTTCACCCCGGCCCGCTCGAGCCCGGCCATCACCTCGGGCGCGATGGACGGCGGAAAGAGGACGTCCGAGCGCGAGAGCACGTAGAGCACCCGCGCGCGGATCTTCGCCAGATCGGGCCGGGCGTCGAAGCGGACCATCGCCCGCCGCAGCGTCACCAGCGAGTTCGGGTCGAACTGGCTCGCCCAGCGCGCGGCCATCTCGCGCATGCGCGCTTCCCGCGCGGCCGGGTCGGGGATCGAGGAGGCCAGGATCTCGCCGGTGCCATAGCGGCGGAGCGTGTCCATCCGGAGCGCGGTCATCGTCTCCGGCATGCCGCCGTGCTCGTAGTGCCGGCCTCCGTTCCAGCGCGGGTCCGCTCCGAGCTGGGCCAGCAGGGCCTGAACCGACTCGTCGCCCCCGCCACCGCGCGGCGCGGTCACGGTGGCCACGATGCCGTCCATGAAGTCGGGATAGCTGATCGCCCACTGGAAGCCCTGGAAGCCGCCGTAGGACTGGCCGGCCACCGCGACCAGGTGTCGCACCCCCAGGCTGTCGAGCATGAGGCGCTGCGCCCGGACGATGTCGCCGAGCGTGATGTCGGGAAAGTCCGGGCCATAGGGCTTCCCGGTCGCGGGGTCGACGCTGCCCGGCCCCGTCGAGCCGTAGGAGGAGCCGAGCATGTTGGAGGCGACGACGAAGTAGCGGCCGGTATCGATCGCCCGGCCGGGACCGATCAGGTTGTGCCACCAGCCCCCGCCGGGGTTCTCCGCCGATGGCGCGCCGGCGGCGCGCTGGCTGCCGGTGAAGCCATGGGTGACCAGGATCGCATTGGCGCCGTCGGGCGCGAGGCGGCCGTACGTCTCGAAGGCGAGGGTCATCTCGGGCAGGACGCGCCCGCTCTCGAGCGCGAAGTCGTGAGCGGTGAACCGGAGGTCCGTCGCCGCGTCGAGCGGCGGCACGTCTCCGGCCGCGCCCGCGCGACGCCCGAGGATCCCGTCCATCGCGGCCCGCAGGACCCCGCCCGGGTCGGCCGAGCCGCCACGACTGCGCCACGCCACGTGGCCGTCGGGACGGACGAGGACCGCCCCGTCGTCGTCGACCTCG